>OGQM01000036.1_pt1 | contig 144092 bp, 81 predicted proteins | sample 1553191 | NCBI WGS metagenome assembly OGQM01 (sample SAMEA2579954, study PRJEB22360) | human gut metagenome | biome: human gut; feature: human-associated habitat; material: faeces | place: Denmark | collected 2008/2010 | reverse complement strand
AAGGTGCAAATTTAAAAATGTTACTTTAAATCGCCCGATTTGTCGGGCAACTCATTGTATATAGATGAAAGGAAAAAAATTATGAAATATGAAAATCCGATTATAAAAGGCTTTTATCCGGATCCAAGTATCTGCCGGGTAGAAAAAGACTATTATCTTGTAACCAGTTCTATGGAATATTTTCCGGGAATCCCGCTATTTCACAGCAGGGATCTGGTCAACTGGGAGCAGATTGGAAACTGTATCAGCAGGCAGGATTGTCTGCCGATGGAGAAGGTCGGCGATTCCGGCGGAGTCTGGGCACCGACGATCCGCTATGATCAGGGCAGATTTTATGTAACAGCTACCCTGGAGGGATATGGGAATTTTATTATATCCACGGAAGACCCCTATGCGGAATGGTCAGAGCCGGTATGGGTTCCGGTAGGGGGAATTGATCCTTCTTTATATTTTGAAGATGGAAGGGCATATTACTGTACCAATCAAAGCCTGCATCCGGGAATGGAAGAAATTACGTTAGAAGAGATTGATATAGAAACGGGCAAGCTGAAAAGTGCAGTCACATCGATATGGTCCGGCACCGGCGGAGGTCATCTGGAAGCGCCGCATCTCTATAAAATCAATGGGTGGTACTATTTGATGGCGGCAGAGGGCGGTACGAATTTCAATCATATGGTGACGATTGCCAGAAGCAGATCTCTGTGGGGTGAATATGAGAGCTGCAAGAATAATCCGATTTTGACCAATCGCCATGATACCGTGAAAGAAATTCAGTGTTCCGGTCATGGAGATCTGTTTCAGGATCACAGAGGCAACTGGTGGATGGTTCATCTTGGCATACGGACGGCAAGGAGAACTATGAGCCATCTGGGAAGAGAAACATTTCTGACACACATACTCTGGGAAGATGGATGGCCATCTATGGGAGATGGAAAGATGGAGATGCTGGAAAAGGAAGGACCGCTCTGGGAGGAACAAAAAAAGAAACGGGTATGGAAGGCGGATTTTGGAAAGGCTGCATGGGAGCCGCAGTGGATTTTTGTACGCGGGCGCAGAGACAGCCTTTTTCAGCGTGGAGATGGAAAATTGAGCATGCATGCTTCCAGGCAGAAGTCAGACCGGGAGATAGGTTCTGCGTTTGCAGCAGTCAGACCGTTGGACTTTGCGTGTATCATAGGGACAGAATATCAGTTTTGTCCTCAGCATACAGGGGATGAAGCGGGAATGGCAATCTATCTGGAATCCGGCTTTCATTATCGCTTCGGGAAGAGGAAAACAGAGCAGGGAGAATTTATTGTTCTGGAAAAAACCGCAGAGGATTTTCAACAGACCGCCTGCTGCATTCCGGTGGAGCCGGGAAAACTCAGGTTAAAAATTGAGTGCAGTAAAGAGCAGTATCAGTTCTATTATGCCTTCGGAAAGGAAGCATTTCAATTGGCGTGTACGGCATCCACCCGATTTCTGTCATGTGAGGTGGCGGGAAGATGCTTTACAGGAACCGTTGCAGGACTTTATGCGTTGTCAAAGGAACGGACGGATGCATTTGCAGAATATGACAGTTTTTATATGGAAATGAAATGAGTTTGCTCAGGGAAGGAGAGAAGACATGGCAGGCATAGCTATGGAAACGGGGACATTCGTAACAATCGGAGTCAGTCAGATGGAATCCCCGGCAGTCCGGATAGCGGCGCAGAATCTGAAACAAGATCTGATGTCTGTGCTGGCGGCGGAAGTATCACTGGAAGAAAATAAGGGTAATGAGACCATCATTGTAGGAACCATAGGGGTTTCACAGGGAATAGAACAGTATTTTGATCCGGGCAAACTGCAGGATGAGCTGGGAAATTTCCGAAAGGAGGCATATATTCATGCAGTATCGGATGGAAAGCTGGTGATTGCCGGGACGGACCGCAGAGGAACCATATACGGGATTTATGATTTCTGTGAATGGATTGGCGTGTCCCCCTGGTACTACTGGGCGGATGTTCCGATCAGGAAGAAAGAGAGAATCCAGATACCGGAGGACTATGAAAAGATAGATTTTCCGTCTGTGGAATACCGGGGAATTTTTATTAATGATGAAGAAGAACTGGATCACTGGGCACGGTTGCATATGAATGAGGATACAATCGGCGTTCATACATATGAAAAAATATTTGAACTGCTTCTTCGGCTGAAAGGAAATTATATCTGGCCGGCCATGCATGTAAATTCTTTTAACCGGAAACAGGAAAATGGAGCCCTGGCAGAACGGATGGGAATTGTGGTAGGCACCTCACATTGTGACATGCTTATGCGGAGCAATAATCGGGAGTGGCGCCCCTGGCTTGAACAAAAGGGCTATCAGGATGTACGGTATGATTATTCTGTTACAGGAAAAAACCGGGAGATACTTCATGAGTACTGGCGGGAGAGTGTAAGACAGAATAAGGAGTTTGAAGTAAGCTATACATTGGGAATGCGCGGAATCCATGATTCCGGGTTCGAGACCAGCATGTTAACGGGGAATACGGAAGAGGAACTCAGGCAGCAGAAAATTCGTTTGCTGGAAACCGTAATTGAAAATCAGAATAAAATTCTGGAGGAAGAACTGGACGAAGTCCCTTTGAAATTATTTATACCGTACAAGGAAGTATTGGAGCTATATGACGAAGGTCTCTGCGTGCCGGAGGAGTTTACCATAATCTGGTCAAATGATAATTATGGCTATATACGGCGGTATCCTTCGGAGAAAGAACGGAAAAGGCAGGGAGGACATGGGATTTACTATCATAATTCGTACTGGTCACCTCCGGGAAGGTCTTATTTGTTTCTTTGCTCTACGCCTCTGGCTCATACGAAATATGAACTGATGAAGGCGTATCATGAAGGGATACAGAAACTGTGGATTCTGAATGTGGGGGCGTTGAAGCCTCTGGAAATGGAAACTGAATTTTTCTTACGTCTTGCATGGGAGGCGGGAAAAGAGGAAGGCAGAACCAGAAATGTGGATGATTACGTGAGCCAGTGGCTGGGCAGGAATTTTACCGGAGCAGAAGAGAAAATGCTTGGACCACTGCTGAATCAGTTCTCTCAGATTGCCAATGTCCGTAAACTTGAGATGATGGAAGATGATGTGTTTTCCCAAACTGCCTACGGAGATGAAGGAGCCGTCAGGCTTCATAAGCTGCGGGAGATTGTACGGAAAGCCGATGGAATATACAGAGGGCTTCCCGAGGAAGAAAAGGATGCCTTCTTTCAGATGGTTCTTTTGCGGATTCATGCGGTCTGGCTTACCATGTGCCAGTATTACTTTTCTGACCGGAGTACATTGTGCCACTCGCAGGGGAAGATGCAGGCGGCAGCCCTGTATGTAAAAGAAACGCGGGAATATGAGGATGCCAGAAGAAAACTGATTTTCTACTATAATCAGGTGGTATCCGGCGGCAAATGGAACGGAATCGTCACACCGGAAGATTTTCCGCCGCCAAGAACCGCCATGTATCCGGCCTGTACGCCGCCGTTGCAGATCGGGGAGAGAAAAATGCTGGTGCATCTGTGGAATGAAGAGGAACGACTGTCTTTCCGGAAGCCGGGGATAAAGTGGCTGGAAATTTCCAATGGAGGAGAAGGATGGTTTGATTTCCATGCGGAGGCGCCGGAATGGGTGGAACTGTCGGAAAGCCGGGGAAGAATCTACAGTGAAAAACGAATTATGGTGACCGTAAAGGAAATAAGGGAAGGTGCCGAAGGAGAAATTCGTCTATGGAATGAGACCGATAAAGTTCTTCAGTGCGTCCCCATTGAAATCCTGCCGTTTGGGAGATCAGGCGGGACAGAAGAAGATGGAGCTGTAGTAATCCCGATGCAGGGAGTAGAGGCGGAAGGTTTCCGCACAATCCATAGATTGGGAAGAGAAGAAGGAGATCTTCTGGAGGGATATACAAAAGGGGCGGAGGTTTCATTTCCTGTGTTTTTTGAAAGCGACGGAAAATTTTTGCTGGAGATCCACCGTTTTCCGTCTTTAAATTCCACAGGGAGGATTCGGGTCGGCATTCAGATGGATCATGGTGAGGTACAAATAGTGGAAAGCCAGGCAAAGGATGAGTGGAAGAGCACATGGAGCCGTAATACGATGGACAATGTGGACAGGCTTTACCTTACCCTGCCATGGATGGAGCGGGGACATCACTGCCTGTCCGTAAAGGTAATTGACAGATATTTTGCATTTTCCAGGATGGTTATTTATACGAAACAGAGAAAGGAGAACAATCTGGGAATCATTCAGGGAAATCAGGAACTTCCGCAGACAGGTATGGTACGGGAGTGGGCGGAACGTTTTTACGGAATATCAGACCTGGGACCGAGAAAAGAAATTTTTGCAGATGCAAAGACCAGAAAGGATAGCCTTACTCCCACGGATCAGTTTGTGGAATCAGAGCGGTATGCAGAAACAAAGAAACCGGAGGAAATTCTGAAGGCTGCGGATTCTGTATTTTGTGAAAATGAGAATACGGTAAAAATTGACGCGGTCACGGCATATATGCAGACGCAATACGCATATACGACAAACGGAAACTGGCAATATTGCAGCAGTGAATCTTATGGAAGAAGCGGACTGGCGATGTATCTGCGTCAGAGAGGGAGAACATGGGAACGCGCCGGAGAGGCGCCTGCACTGAATTATGAGATTGAATGCGGAGATGGAAGTTATACGCTCTGGATTCTGATGCGTATCGATCACGCTGATCCGTCCTGCATGGCCGTAGCGGTAGACGGAATGTTTGTGGAAAAAGATCTGTTGTATCATGAGGGGAAGACATGGAGGTATGAGGCGGAGCAGGTGTGGCGGTGGATTCCGTTCGCACGCCTTTCCCTTTCCGGCGGGCGGCATCTGCTGACTGTCGCAGTCATGGCATCCGGCATTCGGATAGACAGGCTTTACCTGTCGGATCGGAATAACCGTCCGCCGGTGGATTTGTATTGGAATGCTGCGGGCAGTCAGGGGTGTGCAGATTAAAAAAAATTACCTGTTTTATCGAAAAATTTTTATATTCTGAAAAATAAAAGCCATATAAAATAAGAATAATAAAACATATAAGAAAGAGAGGAAAAAAGAATATGATGAAGAAGAAAGTAATGGCATTTGCACTGGTAGCCGTAATGGCTGCAGGGGCGTTTGCCGGATGCGGAAACAGTGGTAATACGGATCAGAAAAATAATGAAGATCAGAAAAATGAAAGCAGCGCCAGCGTGGATGCAAAATCAGAGAAAACAGATGGAGAAAAGACAGACGGGGAAAAGACAACGATTCGATTTGCATGGTGGGGCGGCCAGGAGAGAGCAGATATGACAAATGAGGCCGTGGAGTTATTTATGGAGAAGAACCCGGATATCGAAGTGGAAACAAGCTTTTACCCGTGGGACTCCTACTGGGAAAATCTGTCGGTGGCATCCACAGCGAACAATGTACCGGATGTATACCAGGGCTACATAGGTGCCGGAGAATTTCAGCAGTTTATGGACGGCGGAATTGTGGAACCTCTGGACAGCTATGCGGAGCAAGGGCTGATTGACCTGTCTGCTATTTCTGATAATCTGATCTCTGAAGGAAAGGTAGATGGAAAATTGTATGGACTTCCATTTGGAATTAACACAAGGGCTATGCTTGTGGCGCCTGATATGTATGAAAAAGCCGGACTGGAAATACCGGAAAACGGATATGAGTCCTGGGAGGCGCTGGAAAAAGATCTGGTAAAACTCAAAGAGGCCACAGGAAAATATGCGGCGGCAGACTTTGTCGAGTATGAAGGCGATGTATTGAAATATTGGTGCAGGCAGCAGGGAGAAAGCGTTTATGCACCGGAAGGCGACAGTCTGATTGGATTTTCAAAAGAAACCTTTGTGGATTTTTATAACATGAAATTAAGATGGGCGGATGCAGGGCTTATTCCTCCATATGATGTCTCACAGGCAGAAAACGGACCGGAAGACAATACGATTGTAAAAGGTGAATCTGCGGTAAATATTATCCCGGCATCTCAGTATGCCAATTTTGCGAATGCGGCGAAGAAAGATCTGAAGATGATTCTTCTCCCGGGAGCAACAAACAGCGAGGCTACGATGGTTCCGGCTTCACTCCACCTTTGCATGTCCAGCAAGTCCGAGAATAAAGAAGCTGCCGCAAAACTGATCGATTTTCTGATCAATGATGTGGAAGCGAACAAGCTGCTGAAGGCAGAGAGAGGTATCCCGGCTTCCAGTGAAGTGCGTAAAAATATGGAGGATACCTTTACAGATCAGCAGAAAAAGGTAGCGGATATCACGGATCAGGCAGTGGATTACAGTTCTGCCAATGATGCGCCGTCCATGGAGGGCAGCAGTGAAATCCAGAAACTGATTCAGGAATACGAAGAAAGAATGATGTATAAAGATGTAACTCCGGAGGAGGCATACGACGCAATAGCAGAAGCTGCCATGATAAAATAAGCTGTAGAGAGCGGCAGAGGGCGGGGGCAGAGTAAAAGAAGCCTCCGCCCTTGCAGCTTATTACAGACAAAGGCAGTCTGCGGCTGTGGTTCCAGAGGAAACATTGTATAATTGACCGGAGGTAACTATGAAGAAAAAAATGTTTAGAAAGCAGTATGAGGGCTATCTCTATGTAGCGCCCTGGATATTTGGATTTACTGTGCTGACCTTGATTCCATTTATCTGTCTGATCTATTTTTCCTTTACCAAATATAATATGCTCAGCGCACCGGAGTGGATCGGTATTCATAACTATACTGAAATTTTTAACGGAGATGAAAAGTTTCTTACATCTTTGAAAGTAACATTTATCTATGTTCTGGTATCCGTTCCATTGAAGCTGATAGCAGCTCTTCTGGTGGCGATGCTTCTGAACCAGAAAAGGAGAGGAATAGGAATTTACAGGACGCTGTTCTATATTCCGTCAATTATCGGCGGAAGCGTGGCGGTAGCCGTGATGTGGAGAAATTTATTTTCCAGAGACGGCGCTTTTAACGCGCTGATTGAAGCGATTACCGGAATCCATATGGATATTTCCTGGGTGGCAGATCCGTCAACCGCGTTAGGTTCTCTGATCCTGATGGCAATCTGGCAGTTCGGTTCGCCTATGCTGATCTTCCTTGCAGGTCTTAAGAATATCTCTTCTACTTATTACGAGGCGGCGAGGATGGACGGAGCGAATAAAGTGCAGTGTTTCTTTTCAATCACACTTCCGCTTCTGTCACCGATTATCTTCTTCAACCTTATTATGCAGATGATCAATGGATTTATGACCTTCACACAGGGACTGATCGTCACCAACGGTGGACCGATGAATCGAACGCTGTTTTATCAGCTGTATGTATATCAAAAAGGATTTAAGGATTTCAATATGGGATATGCATCGGCATTGTCCTGTATTTTGCTGGTAATCGTTCTGTTTTTTACCGCTCTGGCATTCAAAAGTTCAAATGCATGGGTTTATTATGAAAGCGGAGGAAAGAAGTGATGAAAAGGAAAAGACAAATCGGAAGTATCGTATTTCATGTGGCATGTATCTTGTTTGCACTGACCTCACTTTATCCAATCGTATGGATGCTGTCCAGTTCTTTGAAAGACAGTACGCAGGTGTTTGTGGATGCGGCAAATCTGATCCCCTGGGAATTTAAAATAGAGAACTATATCAATGGATGGAGGGGATTCGGAGGAATATCATTTGCTACGTTCTTCTTCAACACCTTCGTTGTTGTTCTGCTGTGTGTGCTGGGAACGGTAGTGTCATGTCCGCTGGTGGCATATGGATTTGCGAGAACGGAGTTCCGGTTCAAACAGGCGTGGTTCTTTACGATTATGATTTCCCTGATGCTGCCGGCACAGGTGGTTATGGTTCCGCAGTATATTATGTTCAATAAACTGGGCTGGATCAATACATATCTGCCGCTGATTATACCTCTCTGGTTCGGAAGTGCGTTTTTCATATTTCAGCATATGCAGTTTATCCGGTCTATTCCGATCGAACTGGATGAAGCGGCATATCTGGACGGAGCAAGTAAATTTACGGTATATACCAGGGTCATTCTGCCGCTGATCAAGCCGTCTATCGCGACTTCTGTTATTTTTCAGTTTTACTGGAAATGGGAAGATTTCTTCGGACCGCTCATATATTTAACTTCACCGAAAAAATATACGGTGTCTGTGGCACTGAAATTATTCTCTGACCCGACGTCCATGACGGACTGGGGAGCGATGTTCGCTATGAGCGTATTGTCTCTGGCACCGCCGGTGATACTCTTTTTCTGTTTCCAGAAATACATTGTAGAGGGTATCAGTGCAAGCGGATTAAAAGGATAAAGACTCCTTGAAGTTTCTCTGATAAAGATTTACAATGTAGGCAGGAAGAAAATCGTGTTCGTGTAAAAAAATGGAGCGGAAGATGAGAAAGAGACTATGTTATCTGATACTGACCGTCCAGGCGGCGATAGCCCTGACCGGGTGCGGAGGGAAGGAAGAGGATCTGGAAAACAAGGATGCCCCTCCGGTTGTGCTGCAGGTATATGCGGGACAGAGTGAGAAAGAAAATCTGGAGCTTCTTGTAGATGCTTATCAGAAGAAAAATAAGGAGTTGTCTGTTGAAATCCATCTGATACCAAATTCAGAGTATACGCAGCAGATGATGCGGATCAAAAACAGAGAAGTGCAGGCGGACTGCATTTTCTTTCAAAGCGCCGGGGAGGCGGCTATATGGAGGAATAAGAAAGTTTTAAAAGACCTCAGACCGTGGTACGAGGGGACAGAGGAGGCAGCATATTACTGCCGCTGGTATGAAGAAATGGCGGATGATGGTGCATATTATATGATCCCGTACAGGCTGGGGAAGATATGTGTGTATTATAATAAGACGCTTTTCGAGAAGAACGGTGTGGATGTGCCCGCGGACGGCTGGACATGGGAAGATTATAAAGAAGCAGCAAAACGGCTTACCGGTTGGGAAGATAACAGGAAGATCTATGGTTCTTTGGGTTTTGAGGGTCCCGGTCTGTGGTGGATGTTTCCGGCACGCACAAGAGGAGCGGAAGATCCCTTTGATCCGGAGGATCTGGAAGCATTTCGTGAGTCTGCGGAGTGGTGCCATGAATTTACAAAGGAATTTACCACAACATTTCCCTATGTTGACTGGAAAGATGACGGGAGCGGGTATAACGAACTGTTTCTGGAGGGCAGACTGGGAATGTATTTTGGCGAAGACAATGAAGTGAATATCCTGAATCGGGAAATTCATAATCAGAGACTGGAAATCGAGTATGATGTGGCAAGCCTTCCGGTCTGGGATGAAGCCGGAACATCAGAGGTCTATAATACGTCAGTTGTTACGATGTCGGCTTCGTCTCAATATCCGGAAGAAACCTATCAGTTTATGGAGTTCTGCATAGGAGAGGAAGGAGCGCAGATTCTGACAGAGAACGGCGCAGTGCCTTCCTGGCAGTCTCCGGCGATACAGGAGAGCTATCTGGCGGCTGCAGGAACGCCGGAGCATTCGGAATGCTTCTTTACCAATGATATGCCGGTGGAGAGAAAGGCAGGGGGCTTATATAATGGAGGGATAGCAATCATGCAGAATGAAGTGGCGCTTTATATGAAGGATGAGCAGGAATTGGATTATACGTTTGAGAACATTCAGAAGCAGCTCAGAGAACTGCGGGCAAGGTGAGGATGAAATTGGTTTCAGGAATATTTCTGCGGGGGTGTTTATGAAGCAGACAATCACAAGAAGGTTTTTGAAATATCTTATTCTTATCATTATTGGGTCGAATCTCATTGTAGCCATGTTTTTATACGGAATCATGCGCGATAATGCAATGAAACAGGCGGAGGATCTGCGGCAGGGGCTGATGGAATCGAATATGGTCACGATGCGGCAGTATTTTGAGAATGTGGATAATATTGCAAACGCCATTATCTATAACCGGGATGTGATTCATCTCATGAGAAAAAGTCAGGATACGGTATCAGATATGGTGCTGCTCCGGGGAATAGAAAGTCAGTATTATTATTCCAATCCGGAACTGGAGATGAGTTTTTACAAATCCGGAAACTGGACAAGCAAGTATTCCATTCAGGAAAGTGAAAGGGCGATCCCTGTTTCAGATTATCGCTATACCGACTGGTATCAGGAAATTATATGGACAAGAGATAAAAAAGTGCTGCTGTCAGACGGTAAAGAAACAGATGAGGATGGAGGAATTCAGTCCTGTGTCTATAAAATAGAGGATCTTTACAGCTCCAATGCGGTGGGGTATCTGAAGATTGATATGCACATGAGTTATCTGAAAGAGAAGTTCCTCCACAGCTTCAGTAAAATTGCCGGGGCAACGATTCTGGACAGAGATGGCAACGTACTGTTTTATACGTTATCGGACCAAGCCCCCCAGCCCTCATCCCCGATCAAGGTTCCGACTAAGGTACTGGAAGAAAACATAGAGGGAACCTATGAGAATGGAGACTACATGATTACTTATGGGACTCTGGAAAGTACCGGATGGTATCTTTGTCTGGCCAGCTCCAAGGCAGAAATTCTTCAGAATCAGAATCGGGTGATCCCGGTGTTATTGTCTTTGCTTTTGATCATTGTAGGATTTACTCTTTTGATTTCCAAGAAATGTTTTTCTATCATCACGGTGAATTTTACCCGGCTTGTGGAGGGGATGGAGCAGGTCAAACGAGGAGACCTTAAGACCAAGGTGCAGGCAGAGACACAGGACGAGATCAGTATTCTGATCCGGGAGTTTAACGAGATGATGATGCGCATTGATGAGCTGATAAAGCGTGTGGAGGCGGAACAGCTTCTTGTAAAAGAAACAGAAATTAAGGCGCTTCAACAGCAGATTAACCCTCATTTTATCTATAATGTTCTGGAAACTATCATGGGACTTGCGAGCGAAGGGCTCGATGATGAAGTCATTGAGGTGAGCACATGTCTGAGTGTGATGCTGCGCTATAATACACGATTTGAGAATGTCACGGTTATCGCCGGAGAACTGGAGCAGATCAAAAACTATGTAACTGTGATAAAGATACGTTTTGAGGATAGATTTGAAGTATATTACGATGTGGACGAGGAGTGTCTGGATTGTCGTATTTTAAAGTTTACCCTGCAGCCCTTTTTGGAAAATGCGGTGTCCCATGGCCTGGCTGATGTGGAATCAGGAGGAATGCTGAGAATCCGGATTAAAAAGGAAGAGGATACAGTTTCTATTATGGTCTATGACAATGGAACCGGAATACCAAAAGAAAAGCTGAAGGAGTTGAATGATCGTCTGAAAAAGACGGAAGAACATCCGTTGGAATATATTGAACAGTATAAAAGCCTGGGAATATTAAACGTACATCTCCGTTCCAGACTTTTCTATGGAGAAGGTTATTCCTTTGAAATATTCAGTAAGGAAGGAAAAGGAACCTGTATATCCATGAAGATACCCTTTTCCTACATGGATACCGTTACGGTGACGAACACAGAGTGTGAGCAGGAATAGAAAAACAGTGCAATCGCACATGGGCAATATCAAGGATTACAAAATGAGGGATTGGTCATGTACAGAGTGATGATTGTGGATGATGAAAGATTTATACGCAGGAGTATACGGAATCGGATAAACTGGGAGCAGTTTGGAATCACGGAACTGGAGGAGGCAGGAAACGGTATGGAAGCGTTGGAGCTTCTGGATACCTTCTGCCCGGAAATTGTACTGGTAGATATCCGTATGCCTAAGATGGATGGACTGAACTTTATCTCGGAGGCAAAGAAAAAGCATCCGGAGATTGATTACGTCATTATGAGTGCATACAGTGATTTTACTTATGCCAGAACAGCCATCGACCTTGGGGTGGAGGCATATCTTCTGAAGCCTATTCAGAAGGAGGAACTGGAGAAACAGTTGGGCAAACTGCTGCACAGGAAAAATGAGAAAAAGTTACAGCGTATGTCTCAGAGCATTAAAGTGGAAGAACTGCAGCAGGAGGTTATTTTAAGATATCGTAATGTTGTGGCAGCAGCTTTTTATTCGGAGACCGAGGAATGCGGAGAAAGAATTGAAGTGATTGTGCGGAACCAGATGGAACAATACGAAAACTGTTTTGTGTATTTCCTGCGGAACTGTTCCCGGAGTACCTGTCATGTGTTTTTAATCAATATGGAAGAAGGAAAGCAGGAAACAGGGCGCAGGTGCGTGAAAATAGTTATGGATGCAATGCAGGATTCGGGGATGTGGGCGTCTGTGTCAGAGGTTTTTGAACGGAAAAATTTTAAGGAATGCATTGCGCAGAGCCTTTATTTTCTGAAACGGAAAATGTTTTATTCGCAGAATAAAATTATTACACATTCCTCATGGGAAAACAGATGCGTTGAGGAGCGAAAAAGCCAGATACAGACAGAACTGGAACAAATCTATAGTCGGATACGGAAGAGGGAGTTTGACCGTGTAAAAGAGGAACTGCTGGAAATTGTGGATATCCTGATTCAGGAGAGCAATCCTGTAAAAGTGATGGAGGAGGGAATCGACGAGATCATGGTTTTGCTGTGCCATCTTCCTAAGGAAGCAAGCAATGACATGGATTTTAATATTTTGTTGCATGATTTTAGAAGTAAGGATTACCTGCTGGTATATCATACAGCAGAAGATTTGAAAATGAATCTCAGAAGTCTCATCAGCAGGCTTTTGAACATTGTTCAGCAAAAGGATTCCGCCGATGCCATAGTTCAGATAAAGGAATATATAGAAAATAATTATGGAGATTCGCTGAATGCAGCAGAGCTTGCACAGCGGTATGGTCTGAGTGTAAGTTATCTGTCGACCTTGTTTAAAGAGAGGACAGGGGTCAATCTTACAGCTTATATAGAAGGAATCCGTATGGAGAAGGCGAAAAGTCTGTTGAGAAGCAGGGAGTGGACGGTGACGGAGGTGGCGCTTCATACCGGTTATTCCAACTCCAACTATTTCTCGAAAGTATTTAAGAAGTATACAGGAATCACGCCGCGGGAATTCAGGGAAACTGAGCGAAAAAAATAGTATAAAAAGAAAGGATACAGACATGTCAGGGGGAATTTTTTCACCAGATGGAAGACTGGCGCTTACTTTAAATAAAGTATCTGATCTGGCGATTTTGAATGTGTTATGGCTGCTATGCAGTATTCCGGTGATAACGGCAGGTGCAGCTACAACGGCGCTGCATTATGCCGCAATGAAAATGAAAGCCGGAGATCAGGGATATGTGATCAGGAATTTTTTTCATTCCTTTAAGGAAAATTTTCGGCAGGCCACGATTATCTGGTTGCTCTGTATACTGGCAGCGGGAATTCTTGTCATAGATTTCTGCATTATTTTTCAGAGACTGCCGAATCAGATGCAGTGGGTGAGCGTTCCTGCCTGTATGGCGGCAGCAGCATTTTTATTTATGTTCAGCTATGTATTTGCAGGGTTGGCTTTTTTTGAAGCATCTATCTGGAAAACCATAAAAAACGCATTTTTTATGTCAGTCCTGCATCTGCCGTATACATTACTTATTCTGGTTGTGGGAGCAGCTCCGGTCTGGGCGATTTTGATTTTTTCGGAGGAACTTGTGTTTGTTTCGTTTTTGGATGTGGTGATCATGCCTGCATTCTGTGTATGGGTAAATGCAAAGTTCTTTTTGAAGATCTTCAGCCAGCATCTGCCGGAAGAGGTTCAGAGCAGGCAGTACAACGAATAAGAAGTAAATGAGAAGTTATTTGGATTGATGAAACGATGGAGGCAATTTTATGAAGTTATCATTGCAGGGAATAGAAGATAAGCAGGTCTGGGAAGAGAAGGGATACCATCTTCCGCAGTATGATATTAAAAGAATGGTGAACAATACAAAAGAAAACCCTTTCTGGATTCATTTTGGCGCAGGGAACTTGTTCCGTGCGTTTCATGCAAATGTTGTCCAGAATATGCTGAATGAGGGAACCCTTGACAGAGGTCTGATTGTAGCGGAGGGATTTGATTATGAGATTATTGAGAAAATGTACACAGTGCATGATAATCTTGGAATTCTGGCCACACTTAAGGCGGATGGAACCATTGAAAAGTCCGTGACAGGGAGTGTGGCAGAAGCGCTGCCTTTAGATTCTGCGGATGAAGCGGCTTATGGGAGGTTGAAAGAAATCTTTGCAGAAGATTCTCTTCAGATGGCGACTTTTACGATTACGGAGAAAGGGTATAGCATTGCGAATGGAAAGGGAGAACTGCTCCCGGACGTGGCTGATGACTTTGTAAACGGTCCTGGGAAACCGGTAAGCTATATGGGCAAGGTGGCCTCTCTCTTATATGCAAGGTACCGGTCCGGAAAAAAACCCATTGCTATGGTAAGCACCGACAACTGTTCTCATAATGGAGATAAATTATATGCCGCCATTATGGCATTTGCAAAAGCGTGGGCAGATAACGGTAAGGTGGAGAAAGGATTTGAAGACTATATAGATTCTGACAGCGTTTCGTTTACCTGGAGCATGATTGATAAGATTACGCCAAGACCGGATGCATCCGTAGCGGAAATCCTGCAGGAAGATGGTGTGGAAGAACTGAAGCCGGTAGTTACCGCTAAGAAAACATACGTGGCGCCTTTTGTCAATGCAGAAGAGACGGAATACCTTGTTATTGAAGATGATTTTCCAAATGGACGGCCGGATCTTACGAAGGGCGGACTGATGTTTACGGACCGTGAGACGGTAGACAAGGTCGAGAAGATGAAGGTATGCACCTGTTTGAATCCGCTGCATACCTGTCTGGCTGTTTTTGGCTGTCTTCTGGGATATGAAAAAATTTCTGAGGAGATGAAGGACACAGAGCTGAAAAAGCTGGTGGAGATCGTAGGATACGAGGAAGGACTTCCGGTAGTAGTAGACCCGGGGATTTTAGATCCGAAGGAATTTATTGATACGGTTCTGACAGTGCGTGTAACCAATCCGTTTATGCCGGATACGCCGCAGAGAATTGCGACGGACACCTCACAAAAGCTGGCAATCCGATTTGGTGAGACAATGAAGGCATACGTTGAAAGTGAGACGCTGGATGTGAAGGAGCTGAAGATGATTCCTCTGGTTTTGGCAGGCTGGTTACGGTATCTGCTGGGAATCAACGATGACGGTGAGCAGTTTGAACTCAGTCCGGATCCCTTGCTTGGGGAGATCAGACCATGTGTTGAAGAACTCAGGCTTGGCGACAAGAATGTGGAAACTGCTGTGCGTCCGATCATGGAACGGGAAGATATTTTTGGAATCAATCTATATGAGATTGGATTGGCAGACAAGGTTCTTGGGTACTTAGAAGAACTGATCGCAGGAAAAGGTGCTGTCAGGAAAACGTTAAAAAAGTATTTGCAGTAATACGGATAGGACCAGTCTCGGGACGGCTGGTCTTATTTTATACTACTGAGTGCAGGTGGAGCATCGGCGGAAGAGGCTTTTTATGTAAGAGATGGAGAAAAGGGGATAGAAGATGTATAGGGTATTGATTATTGATGATGAGAAATTTATTCGAAAAAGTATCAGGAATCGCATCAATTGGGAAAAATACGGCTTTTCTGTGGCGGCAGAGGCTGGTAATGGAGCAGAAGCGATCCGGATTATGAGCGAAATCACTCCCCATTTGATTATAGTAGATATCCGTATGCCCGTAATGGATGGATTGGCATTTATCAAGGAAGCCAGGAAAAAATTTCCAAAGAGCATATATGTAATCATGAGCGCCTATAGTGATTTTGAGTATGCGAGAAGGGCAATGCAGCTTGGAGTAGCGGAGTATGTGTTAAAGCCGATAGAAGAAGAAGAGATGGAAAGAATCCTGGAAGAAGCAGCGTATCGGCTTAATAAAGAAAATGTAATAAAACAGATGAATCAGAGGGAATTCTGCGAAAGTGTATTCCCGGTAAACGGGACGAGAATCGGAGCAATGGCATTCTGGAATAAGGACGAAGAGTATGGAGAACGAATGGAAGAGGCGATCAGACGGAATCCTTATATAATAGAAAACCATATAAAATTATATTTTCTTGAAGAACACTGCCGGGAACATTGCTTTCTTTATCTGGCAGCAGGGGAGGGGTTAACAGAAGACGGTATAAGGAAGGCGCTGGAGAACCTGTTACAGGACGAAGAAAAGCATGTGAAAGCAGCATACTCGGGAATTTACGATGGCTCGAAAGTAAAGGAGGCAACATCCGAAAGTATTCAGACATTAAAAAGAAAAATCTTCTATCCGGACAGAACCATACTATATGCAGAGCCTTGTGATGGAAAAAAAGAAGAAAGATACAGAGCGCTTAAGGAAAAGATCCTATCGGCACAGAAGGGATTTCTGAAGCAGGAATACAGGAAGTCCATTCAGGAATTTATGAATATTGTGGATCAGACCATTTTAAAAGAAAATTCTATCCACAATATAGAGGAAGTAATACGGGAGATTATGTTACTGCTTTGGTATTTTGCAGAGGACCAGAGCAGCCGGACAGATTTTAATATTATGTTTCATCGCTTCCAAAGCCGTGATTACCTGTTGGTCTATGATACCGCCGATGAACTCAAGGTAAACCTAAAGAAGATGCTTTCCAGTTTTATGGAGCTATACAGTGACAGAAGGAGTAAGGAAACTGTTGATATAATTAAAGATTACATTAAGGAGAACTTTTTCGAGGATCTGAATGCCTCGAATATTGCCGGCAGATTTTATCTGAACCCAAGTTATCTTTCTACGATGTTTCGGGAAAAAACAGGAATGAAACTTATGAGTTACATTGAGGGGATACGAATGGAAAAAGCAAAAGAATATTTAAAGAATAATGTATGGACGGTTACAGAAATTGCAATCGAAACAGGTTATTCTGATTCGAACTATTTTTCTAAGGTATTCAAAAAGTATACCGGGGTATCACCAAAGCAGTATCGGGAGAGAGCGCTTCGGGATCGAAGCTTTGTATGAAGTTCTAGGAATATTTCAGATGACAACCAAAAAAATTTCTAGTTTTTACGGGAAACTTTCGATATACTGCATGCATCAGTTACTTAGTATTTGTTGTACTAGGGTGGATAATGAAAGGAGGAAATGTATGCAACAGAAAAGAAAGCGTACACATAACGGCTTTTGCAGAGGACTTAGTGTTCTGTCTTCAATAGCCGTTCTATCTTCTTCTGTGGTACCGGCAATGCCGGTCCTGGGGGCAGAAAAACCAGTGGGATCCCGCGTGGTATATTCGGGAGAGGGATATGAAAGAGATCTGGCGTTAGAGGTAGGCGGAGAGCCGTTCTTTTATAATGGTGTTCAGATCCGAATAGACAAAGAGGCGGACGTCTATGGTTTCAATGACGACCAGATCAAACAGCTTATGCAGATGGCAAAAGATGATGGATTTACAGTGGCGAATATGCAGATCCGGTGGTCCGATATTCAGCCGGACAAAAAGCTAAATGCCAAGGAATCAGCCACAGTTTCGGAAAAAGAGGCGGATCAGCCACAGACAGGGACATTGAAAGTGGAAGGCGCGGATGCGCAGGACGACCATTATACCTATCTGAAATATGATCTGAGCCAGTTTGCCGATCGGAATGCAATTGAAGCAGCAAAACTCCGGGTGAATCTTCCGGATGCCGAGAACGATCTTACAAAAGATCATGTCCTGTATGCGTATAATGTTACAGAGGATATGGAAGGGGCTGATTTTTCAGGCTTAACCTGGGAGAATACCCCTGTGAAGGATACTGAGACTTTCGCAGGCACATCTACGAAGGTATGGGATCCCGTGAAAAAGGCGACCTACTACGACATTGATGTGACGGAGATGGTGAATGAACAATTATCCCAAAATCCCGGGGCGGATGAAATTACGTTGATGGTATCGGCTGCTTTAAAAGAAGATGGGAAATCAAATGGAGAATTGATTCAGATAGAAAACGCAGCCTACGCCCCCCAGCTGGTTGTCTCAGAGGACAAGGATGAGTATGACTGGAGCTATCTGGATAAATATCTGGGCTGGGCCGAAGAAATAGGATTGAAGGTAGAGATACTGTGGTTTGCTACGGATACCTGCAGTATTACCTCGGACAACCGGGTGCCATTCTATGTATATAACCATTATCAACTGAGTATGGCAGATGTGGATAAGCCGTTTTTTAAGAAACAGTCGGGCGACTGGGCAGTGGCTTATGGAATCTACTGGTATCTCATGTGTAAAAATGATCCAAATATGAAGGCGCAGGAAGCTGCTACGCTGAAGGCTTTATTTAATCATGTAGCGGAATTTGATGCGGAAAATGGAAATAAAAATACCGTAGTAGGCTGTCAGGTCAGCAATGAACCCAATGTATCCAGACTGCACAATGGAAGCGTATATGATGCAAATGGAACAAAAGTTCAGCATTGTATGTGCGAAACCTGTCAGAAGCTGAAGAAAGAGCTGAACTTAAGTGATCAGGGATTTCGGGATTATACAATGTTCGAATACAATAATAATCTGGCGAAGGCAGTGAAAACATCGAATTACCCGGTATGGACCCGTGTGAACAATGTACAGGGAAATGATGCATGGGGCGTTACCTATAACGAACAGAAACGGAGAGAAGGAGGAACAGATAAAGACGGCGGTACCTATCTTGATTTTATCGGCCTGGATCCCTATGGATGGGGCAGAAAAAACTTATATGATTATGGTACAGGCAGCTATTCCACAGGACAGAATCTTCCGGTTGTTATGGAGAGCGGAGGGGAGAATTCCATGTCTGCCCTGATGATGCTTGCGACGGTTGCCGGCGGCGGATTCTATAATGTATATGATCTGTGCAGCTCGGATGGACATCATCTCTACGATCAAAATATGCAGCCGCGTGTTATTGCAGCCGGTGATAAATATTTGCCGGAAGGCGGAACTTACATTGAGGATGTACGCAACCATAATAAGCTTCTGAATAAGATTGCTTATGAACTTGCAGTGAAAAAACCGGATAGTCTGGGCGGTAAAGATCTGTTGTTCTTCAATTGTGAGGGAACGGAGCTTCAGAATATTAATGTGACAAAGCAAATAGAAGGTATGGATGTGACATACAAGTCCAATACCAGGTATGCTTCCGGAATTGCCGTAAAGAGAAGCGGTAATGAAGTTGTACTTCTCAACACACAGGGGAAGGATGCCACATTTACCCTGTCACAGATCGCGGATGATGTGAAGTCAGTTGAATATGGTCAGTATGAAGGTACTGAATGGGCATCAGATGCCGGGGAAGTCAGCTATCAGAAGTCGGGCAGCGATCTTGTAGTAAAGATGCCTGTATTCTCCTGTGTCCGTGTGGAGACAAACAGCGAACTTCCGAAACCGACTTATTATGAGACCGAGGATCTGGTGGAAGCCGGAAACGTGACAGTATCCAATGGATTACAGATTAACAATCATAGTGAAAACGGAGCCCACGGCGGCCGGTGGACGGAAATTAAAAATGCACCGGTTGGCGCTAAGGTGACTTTTGAGATTATGGTTCCGGAGAATCTGTCTGCGGCCCAGATCGCAACCGGCTATAAATCCAATACACCGGGACGTGCAACGGTGCAGCTCTCTGTGAATGGCAAGAATTATGGGACACCTTTGGATATGACAGGAGAGTATGGATATCGGATTTCCGAAGCAGGTCCGATTGTAGAGCTAAAACCGGGACAGAAAAACACACTGACCTATACGGTCACAAAGGCAGGACATGTCTGCTTAGACTATATTAATTTTATCAAAAGAGATTCCATGCCGGATGCATTAGAAGGGAAAATATTGATAGATGAAGATTTTTCGGATGCGAAAGATACCTTTGGTTTTCCAAGAGGAGCATCTGTCTCAGACGGCGCATTACATATTACAGAAGGCATGGGAAATTACACAACATCTGTAAAAAACTTTGATGCGGAGATATTAGGACAGTCAGCAGTAGAATTGTCCTTTGACTGGAAATCCAATGTGACATCAAACGGGAAAAAGAGTGGAATCGAATTCCGTGATCTGTATGGAAAACTGATCTTTGCTCTGGCAAGTAAGTCGGGAACAGAACTGCGTTATTCGGTTACGTCCCGGGATTCCGATTCCACAAGGTGTGAATACGACTGGGAGCCCAAATGGACATCGGCTGCCATGGACAGGACAAAGACCTATACGGTACGCCTGGTGGCTGATTTTGAAAACCATATAGTAAGCTATTCCATAGCAGAAAAAGATACGGGAAATGTCATAGCCCAGCAGATCAATGTTCCGATAGAGGCTGAGAGTATGGCGAAAATGGTTGCCGCAAACTATTATACGGTTGAGAATCAATCCTATGTGGGAACACAGGATATTGATAATTTTAAACTGATCGGAAAAGATGATGCGGTGGATCTGCCTTACAAAGGAAAAACAATCTATGCCTTTGGCGATGATATTATGGCAGGATATGCGTATGAAAAAGCAGGCTACGTACAGTTTGCGGCAGCGGCAGAGGGCATGGAGGTATCTTATGACGGGGCAGTAAACGGAGCCACTGTCATGGAAAGCGATAAGCAGATACTTTCTCAGATTGAAGCAGCTCCTGCAAACTCTCCGGATGTGGTAATTTTCAATGGCGGGATCAATGATTTTGGAACAGCATTTGATAAAGCTTCCTTCTCAACAGCATTTGAAAATATGGTTACCCGGATGAGCCAGAAGTGGCCGGAGGCAAAGCTTATTTATACAACGGCCCATAAAATGAGCGGGGCAGCTTCAGGTATAGCAGAAGCGGATCAGGAGCAGATGTATCAGATTGTGACGGATATCTGTAAGAAGCACGGTGTTTGTGTGGCTGATTTGTACCAGACTATGGATGCCAGTGAAGATACCTGCAGACAAAATAAAACATTTGACGAGTTAGGGCAGGATAGCTTGCCTGGCACTATGGCGACGATATCCAGCGAAAAATTTTCAAGCCAATACCCTTCCGGCAAATATCCGAATTTCACCGGTATCAGGGAGCATTATGTGCCTGCCATAGCAGCAGCGCTTAGAAAGTCTGCAGGATCCGGGGATGTACATGAATTTGAGGATGTACACGAAGACGACTGGTTCCGTAAGGATGTGGCTTATGTAAGTGAAAAAGGCATCATGACCGGTTTAAAGGAAACTGTTTTTGGACCGGAAGCAGAGCTTTCCCGTGCAGAGTTTGCCACCATTCTTTACCGGCTGGCAGGAAGTCCGGAAGTAGCTTATGAGAACAAGTTCTCAGATGTAAAAGAAGGTGAATTCTATACCAGTGCAGTAATGTGGGCAAGTGAGCATAAGATTGTTAACGGATATGGGAATACAGGGCTGTATGAGCCGGGCAGAAGCATAAGCCGTGAGGAGCTTTCTGTGATGCTGCGCCGTTACGCTGCATACAGCGGTCAGGATGTTACCGCCGCTGTTGATCTTTCCTCCTATCCGGACGGTGATTCGGTCAGTGAATTTGCAAAAGAGGGAATGTCCTGGGCAGTTGCGAATCGAATTATCCTGGGAGCAGAGGGACAGCTTTTGAAACCGCAGGATAGAGCAAACCGTGCAGAATGTGCGGCAATCATTCACAGATATCTGGAAAAATAGAGAATTCTAACAAAAGTGCCCTGGAGATACAAATCTCAGGGCATTTTTGAAATAAATAAGCTCAGGCAGACCCGTTTCATAACGTGTTGTGCCTGTGCGAAACGAAAGGAAACGATATAAAATGGAAATGACATTCAGATGGTATGGAGCAAAATTTGATACGGTAACATTAAAGCAGATCCGGCAGATCCCAGGGGTCACAGGTGTGATAACAACCCTGTATGATACCCAGCCGGGAGAGGTATGGAGCAGAGAAAGGATTCGTGCAATGATTGATGAGGTAGAAGCGGAAGGGCTTCACATTGCAGGAATTGAGAGTGTAAATGTTCATGATGCAATTAAAACGGGTGCACCGGAACGTGACAAATATATCGATCATTATATTACAACGCTGGAGAACCTGGGAAGAGAGGGGATCCATCTTGTGTGTTACAACTTTATGCCGGTGTTTGACTGGACGAGGACAGAGCTTGCAAGAAAGCGTCCGGATGGCTCTACCGTACTTGCTTATACCCAGGAGGCCATTGATGCATTGAATCCGGAAGAAATGTTCGGATCCATTTCTGCGGACTCAAATGGCAGTCTTCTCCCGGGATGGGAGCCGGAACGTATGGCGCATATTAAAGAATTATTTGAGATGTATAAAGATATTGATGATGAAAAATTATTTGAAAATCTGAAATATTTTCTTGAGAGGATTATGCCTGTCTGCAATCAATATGATATTAAGATGGCAATCCACCCGGATGATCCGGCATGGAGTGTATTCGGACTTCCGCGTATTATTATCAATAAAGAAAATATTCATCGTATGATGAAGATGGTAGATGATCCGCATAATGGTGTAACGTTCTGTTCGGGTTCCTATGGGACAAATCTGGAAAATGATCTCCCGGATATGATTCGTTCTTTGAAAGGAAGAATTCATTTTGCACATGTCCGCAACTTGAAATTTAATTCTCCCACAGATTTTGAAGAATCGGCACATCTTTCTTCAGACGGGACATTCGATATGTATGAGATTATGAAGGCATTATATGATATTGGATTTGAGGGTCCTATCCGTCCGGATCATGGACGCATGATCTGGGATGAAGTGGCAATGCCGGGTTACGGACTTTACGATCGTGCATTAGGGGCAGCATATCTGAATGGTCTGTGGGAGGCGATTGAAAAATCATCTTAAGGAAATTGTTAGAAAGGTTTTCGTTCAGACCGTTACATTGACGCTTACAAAAAAAGAATATAGCATTACAGATGGAAAGGAAAAGATATGTGTTTCGTTGAGAAAATTCAAAGTATGGGTGTTGTACCTGTTGTCGTATTGGCGGATGCAAAGGATGCCGCTCCTTTGGCAAAGGCACTGTGTGAAGGGGGACTTCCCTGTGCGGAGGTGACATTTCGTACAGAGGCTGCAGAAGAGTCTATTCGGATTATGACTGCGCAGTATCCAAAGATGCTGGTAGGTGCAGGGACAGTGGTGAGTACAGAGCAGGTTGAACGTGCAGTAAAAGCGGGTGCAAAATTTATTGTAAGTCCGGGGTTTGATGGAGAAGTTGTAGATTATTGCATAGAAAAGAATATTCCGGTATTTCCGGGATGTGTTACACCGTCAGAGATTATGCAGGCGGTAAAGAGGAATCTTAAAATCGTAAAATTCTTTCCGGCAGAACAATATGGGGGAGTTGACGCGATAAAAGCTCTTGCAGCGCCTTATGCAGGTATAAAGTTTATGCCCACAGGAGGTATCAACATCAAGAATCTGGAAAATTATCTTTCATGTGATAAGATCGTAGCCTGCGGCGGAAGCTGGATGGTAAAAGGTGAGCTGATCAAAGCAGGTGAATTTGAAAAGATCAAGAGTCTGGTAAAAGAAGCAGTCAGGCTTGTAGAGGATATACGAAACAAATAAAACAGGATAGAAATCGGAGGCTGTAATTATGGGTAAAAAAGTGGTGACCTTTGGAGAACTTATGCTGAGACTGGCACCGGAGGGCTACTCCCGCTTTGTTCAGGCGGATACGTTTGGTGCAACTTATGGAGGCGGAGAAGCAAATGTCGCAGTATCTCTCGCTAATTATGGGTTTGATGCGGCATTTGTGACGAAACTCCCGGAGCATGAGATTGGACAGGCAGCAGTGAACGCATTGAGAAAATATGGTGTAAATACAGAATATATTGTTCGCGGCGGTGACAGGGTGGGTATTTATTTCCTTGAAAAAGGCGCTTCCCAGAGACCTTCAAAGGTTATTTATGATCGTGCAGGTTCATCGATCTATACTGCGGATAAAGGGGATTTTAACTGGGAAAAGATATTTAGCGGCGCAGAGTGGTTTCATTTCACAGGTATTACTCCTGCGCTCAATGAGAATGTCGCCGGAATCTGTCTGGATGCCTGCAAGGCAGCGAAAGCTTTTGGGGTTAAGATTTCGTGTGATTTAAATTATCGTAATAAATTATGGAGTAAAGAAAAAGCGGGCAAGGTGATGGGCGAGCTCTGTAAATATGTGGACCTGTGTATTGCAAATGAAGAGGATGCATCGGATGTATTTGGAATCAAGGCGGACGATACAGATGTCTATGCAGGAGAAGTAAACCATGAGGGATATAGAGAAGTAGCCAGAAAGCTGACAGATCGTTTTGGGTTTGAGAAGGTAGCGATAACGTTGCGGGAGTCTCTGTCTGCAAATGATAATAACTGGTCGGCGATGCTTTTTGATGGAAAAGAGTACTATTTCAGTAAAAAGTATAAAATGCATATTGTCGATCGCGTGGGAGGAGGAGACAGCTTTGGAGGAGGCTTGATTGCGGCTATTCTGAATGGTTATGATCCTCAGATGTCCATTGAATTTGCAGTGGCAGCGTCTTGTCTGAAGCATTCGGTTGAAGGTGACTTTAATCTGGTATCAGCAGATGAGGTGCTGAAACTTGCCGGTGGAGACGGGTCAGGACGTGTGCAGAGATAAGAGGGGGCAGGATATGAAAAAGTTTATGGATAAGGATTTTCTGCTGTCGACCGAGACTGCCCGAAAATTATATCATAAATATGCAGCGAACATGCCGATTCTGGACTATCATTGTCATATTGATCCACAGGAAATAGCAGAGGATAAGAAATTTGACAATATTACGCAGATATGGCTTGGAGGTGACCATTATAAATGGCGTCAGATGCGTTCTAATGGTATAGAGGAAAAGTATATTACCGGTGAAGCACCTGACAGAGAAAAGTTCCAGAAATGGGCAGAAACATTAGAAAAGGCCATTGGAAATCCGCTGTATCATTGGAGTCATCTTGAACTGCAAAGATATTTTGGATATGATGGCATCTTAAACGGAGAAACAGCAGAAGAGGTATGGGAGATCTGCAACAAAAAGCTTCAGGAGAAGGCATTTAGTGCCAGGGGGTTGATTCAGGCATCCAATGTTACCTTGCTTTGCACGACGGATGACCCGGCAGACAGTTTAAAATGGCATAAGATTATTTGGGAGGATTCGGAGTTTACAACTCAGGTTCTTCCTGCATGGAGACCGGAAAAGGCAATGAATATTGCAGCGCCGGGATTCAAAACATATATGAAAAAATTAGGGCAGGCTGCTGGAATAGAAATACTTGATTTTTCAGGATTAAAGCGCGCATTGATTAAAAGGATGGACTTCTTTCAGCAAATGGGATGCCGGGAATCAGATCACAGTCTGGATTATGCGATGTATATACCGGCTTCTGAGAAAGAAGTTGAAAGTATTTTTGCCAAAGCAATGGCGGATACACCGATTTCCTATGAAGAGGAATTGAAATATAAGACTGCATTTCTTATATTTGCAGGAAAGGAATACAAACGACGCAATTGGGTGATGCAGCTTCATTATGGTGTGAAGCGGGATAATAATCGTAAGATTTACCGTATGGCCGGTGCGGATGCAGGGATTGATTGTATTAACAATTATACGCCGTCAGCGCAGCTTGCGGATTTGCTTAATGCGATGAATGAACAGGAATCATTGCCAAAAACAATTCTGTACAGTCTGAATCCTTCTGACAACGCAGCGATAGGTACCGTGATCGGATGTTTTCAGGATGATGAATGCGCCGGCAAGATTCAGCAGGGCAGTGCGTGGTGGTTTAATGATCATAAGCAGGGAATGACAGATCAATTGATTTCGTTGGCGAATCTTGGACTACTGGGGAATTTTATTGGAATGCTTACAGATTCCAGAAGTTTTTTGTCATACACGAGGCATGAATATTTCAGAAGGATTCTCTGTAATCTTATCGGGGACTGGGTAGAGAACGGTGAGTATCCGGACGATGAAAGGGTTCTTTCAACACTTGTGGAGAATATCTCTTATTGGAATGCAGTCAGGTATTTTGAGTTTAATCTGAAGAGTTAAAAAGTTAAAGTGATGCGATTCCTCCAAGGCAAACAGATGAAAAAAGCTGTCTGCCCTGGAGGACTTTTTGTTTTGGGGTGACAAGAGAAGTTTAAGTGGAGACAGGCTTGAAGGAAGGAGAAAAGAATAGTAAAATTATACAGATAACAAATGTGCAGATCAAAGTGGGTTGAAAAGGATGTGTGAAAATGAAAAAGAGTGCATGCGGGATAAAAGCAGTGATATTCGATATGGATGGCCTGATGTTTGATACGGAACGCATAGCGGCCGTGGGATGGAGGTATGCAGGTGAGAAATTGGGATTTGAGATTACGGAACAGGAGTTGTGTCAGCTGAGGGGACTCAATGTCATTGCGGGGCGGAAACTTTTTCATACGTGGTACGGTGACCGGGTGACGTATGACGAAGGAAGGAGTCTGAGGGCTGCATATGTAAAGCAATACATAGAAAAACATGGAACACCGGTAAAAGATGGTTTGGAAGACCTGTTCGCATACTTAACGAGTCACGGTTATCAAAAGGCAATTGCGACTTCATCATCCCGGGAGACAGCAGAGCGATATTTTCAGTCTGCGGGGCTTGCGTTTGATTTTGAGCAGTCTGTTTGCGGCACAGAAGTTGCTGTCAGTAAACCGGCGCCGGACATCTTCCGGAAAGCGGCGGAGAAATTGAACCTGAAACCGGAACAATGCCTGGTTCTGGAAGACAGTTATAATGGTGTGCGTGCCGGAGCAGCCGCAGGATGTCAGGTGGTGATGATACCGGACATACAGGAACCGGACGAGGAAATTCGAAAATTATGCAGAAAGGTCTGCAGGAATCTTAGAGAGGTCATTCCGGTTTTGGAGAATCGTTCTAAAAACGATCAAAATGATGTGCTGGAAGGTTCGGAGGGCAATATAAATTTCAGAGAGAAACGTGATTGAACTATTGCGCACAAGTTTTATACATAGTTCAGGAAAAACACACATAGAAGGGGCGGAACTATTAGTGCAAAAGAGAGAAGAATATTTAAGTATAACAGAGATGGCAAAATTGCGTAATGTGACAACAGAAACGTTGAGGCACTATGATAGAATCGGTCTATTGCCGCCGGACTATATAAATGAGCACAATGTTCGCTTTTATTCTGTTTTAAAATATGAGAAGCTTGGAACCATAAAAGAATTAAAACAATTAGGTATGAGTCTTAGTGAAATTAAAGCATATTTTGAAAATAGAAATTATCAAAGTTCAAGGGAATTATTACAAAGACAGAATGGTTTAGTTCGAAATAAAATGAAAAGTCTGATATACCTTCAGCAGAAAATAGAGAGTAAAATCTGTTTTATGGACTCCCTTGAGGATTGTATCAAAATAGGAAAACCTTACATAAAGATTTTACCCAAAAGATATTATATCTCATCAGAAAGCAAGGTAGGAAATGAAATTGAACTTGCATATGAAGCAATGCAGCTTGAGCGAAAAGTTTATGAGAATGAAAGATGCCTGCCAATTTACGCTACGGCGCGCTATGGCGGTATTTTTTCTCTGGAAGAACGAAATGATAAGTCTGTTCAGATCATTATGTTTTTGGAAAGTTTTTCAGAGATGTTGGATGCGTCTTCAATGCCGGAAGGTAAATATCTGTGTATTCAAAAACAGGGTTCCTTCTGGGAGTGGAAGGAAACGATACAGCAACTAAAGAAAATTATACAAGATGAAAACTACAAGGTTGAGAAGCCAATTATAATTGAAAATGTGTTGGTGGATTATACGATTACGGATATAGAAGAAGAAAGAATTTTTGAATTTCAGGTTCCGATTTGTTAAAGGGACTATTTAGGAATATATTATAAAAAGGATAAAAATTTTTAAAAAAAATGTGAATTATTAACACTTGACCTTGGTGTAACACAAAGCTCTATACTTTGTTTAGGTTGATCAATCCGATTCTAATATGAGAGAAGGAGTTACACTATGGCTGAAATCAAAAAAAATAATAATTCTGCAAAACATTCATTGGATTCGGAGATTGTTCCGTTGCCGTTCGGTGGCATTGCCACATTTGGCAAGTATCCAAATACAAGGGAGCTTGATAATGTGGACATTGCAATCATGGGTGTTCCATATGATGCCGGAGTTACTTATAGATCTGGTGCAAAAATGGGACCGCGTGGTATGCGGGACGTATCATATTCCGTAATGAACTTTAATCATAGTTGGGATACGGCAGATTTTACGCTTGATAAGGCATGTCCTAATATTATTGATTATGGTGATGTTGGATATTCCTATGGCTCAAATGCTACGGAAGTAATGTTTAAAGAGTCATATGAGCATGCAAAGAAAATTTTAGAATCAGGTGCAAATTTAATGACGTTAGGTGGAGATCATACAATTCCATATGGTATGGTGCGGGCGGCATATGAGGTTTATGGTAAATTAGCACTTGTACATTTTGATTCGCATCAGGATTGCTGGCCAAGTTATGGAAATTATAGTCATGCCAATTTTTCATATGACTTATGGAAAGAAGGCTGTATTGATGATAAGCACTCCGTTCAAGCTTATATTCGTACTGATTTTCCTATGGATCCTAATATTCCGCAACCAGAGTATAAGATTATTTTTGCACCGGAAGCATTAAAGATGGGACCGAAAGAATTGGCTAAAAAGATAAAAGAAATTGTTGGAGATATGCCTGTCTATTTAACATTTGATATAGACAGTATTGATCCGGCATTTGCACCGGCAACTGGTACACCTGTAATTGGAGGTCCGAGTTCAGGTGAAGCTTGTGAGGTACTTCGCAATTTGGAAGGAATTCGTGTTGTAGCGGCGGATATTGTTTGTGTTGCACCCACATTAGATCCGCCGGCACAAACTACATGTTTTGTTGCAGATACTGTAGTACAGAATTTATTATGTCTGCTTGCTAAAGCACGACTTGCAAGAAATAAATAACAATAAACAGGTTTCAGTCAATGGCGGCTATACAAAGAGGTATTGCCGTCTTTTGTGACTGGAATTTTTTAATTAGCAATAGGAGGCAGTTTGAATGGAATTTTCCAGAGTAGAGATTGTAATCGGAATGAGTAAATTACCGGCGTTAAAGAAGTCTTTGAGTAAGCTAGGCGTTAGTGGTATGTCAGTCATACAGGTAATCGGATGTGGCGTTGAAAAGGGTACTTATGAATACGAAGGCGAATTGAATGATGAGATGGAATTACTTCCAAAACAATTAATTATGGTTGTGATAGAAAACAACAAGATTGATAAATTGGTAGAAATTGTCAAAAAGGAATTGTATACAGGACATATAGGAGACGGAAAAATCTTTATATCTCCGATTACCAATATCATTCGGGTGAGAACTGGAGAAGAAGGTGAAGAGGCATTAAAGTAAAATGGGAGGAATAGGTTTATGGGTGAAAATAAGTTAGGTTTTCCCAGTGTATTGGCAGCAGGCGTAGGTCTTATTGTGGCAACAAGCAGTTTGATGTCATTGGGACAAGGCACGGGTATGGTTGGAATGTCTTTTGCGATTGCAATGGTGATTGCGTGTGCAATTAATATATGCAGTGCAATGTCTATTGCTGAGTTGAATTCGATCATGCCAAACCTTACAGGAGGTTTGGCGCAATACACTTTAGTTAGTATGGGACCATTTATGGCAATTGTTTCAATGGTTGGTGGATATTTATTCTGCAATGTTATTTCAGCCAGCGTAGAGTGTGCTATGTTTGGAAATTCAATAAATAGTGTAATCCATACAGGAATACCGTCCAACGTCTTATGTATCATAATGTTGATTGTTATGACTGCTGCAAATTTAAGAGGTATTGATATCTTTGCAAAAGTTCAGAATCTGGTGGCGTACAGCCTAATTGGTTCGTTGGTTATAATGGGGGTCATTGGGTGCTTCAAGATAGGAGCAGAGCCAGCGATAGATCAAGCATGGTCAATGAGCCAGGAACCATCTGAGATCATGTCTATGATCGGGTTGGCATTCTTCCTTTTTATAGGATCAGAGTACGTCATTCCGATTGCAAAGAATGTTAAAAATGCAAAAAGAAATCTTCCGTGGGGAATGATAGCCAGTTTATTGGTGGTATGCTTTATGCAATTTATAATTATGCTAGGTATGCACAATTATACACCGTGGAATGAACTGGCAGAAAATAGTACACCACATATCTTCTATGGGACTTCTGTTTTGGGAAGATTTGGAACAATATGGATGATTTTAGTTTCAATTTTGGCTGTTGTCAGTACTACAAATTCTGTCATTAGTTCCTTGTCGTATCTTTGTGCTGGAATGGCTAAAATTGGGTTGCTGCCGCTTATATTTCTGAAAAAAAACAAACACGGAGCACCATATGTAGGTATTCTTGGAATCAGTGGGATAATGATGGTAATCAATATTCTTGGTTTATCCACTACAAAACAGATATCTTTCGTGATTCTGGTAGGATGTGTGTATTATATGTTCTCTTATATTATCTCAAATGTGAATGTACTTATTTTCAGAAAGAGATTTGCAAAGGTTCCCAGAAATTTTAAAACCCCATGCGGAATTTTAGTACCAGTGCTTGGTATTTTAGGTAATGTTTTTATGATCATAAACGTTGATGGCGATCCGGTAATAAAGTTGAAAATTTATTTGGTTTGTGGAGGAGTGTTTGTTGTTTTGAGTATATACGCATTTTTTTGGATTTGGAAGGTTATGAGAAAAAAGCTGTTTCAGCCCATTGACATCAAAGAAGTTATGGCCATGGAGAATGATTTGTATTTAATCGCACATAGGCGGGATGGGGAAAATAAAGTTTGTTGTAGTACTGATAGGAATATGCGGAGGAGGTAATGGATAATTATCTTTCAAAACTGTTTCTTTTTTTTAAAAGCATTGACAGAAGAAAGATAATGTGTTAAACTTTCTGACAAGCAAGCAGATAAAAGGGAGTAGCCGAACGCCGAAAGGTGGGTTTGAAACCGTCATCCGATGCCGAGAGGTATCCGTATCAAATGAGATGTGCAAGACTTTTATTGTGGCAGACGTGTCATGATGAGAGTCTTTTTCTTTTACCTGAAAAGGTAATCTCTGACGGGAAAGGAGTGACAGAGTTGTTCTTTCCATACATAAAATGTAGGAGGAACAGAAAAAAGCAGACAGAAAGGAGTGGTTCGATGGGTTGTCTTGGTAATTTATTGTGGTTTCTTTTTGGCGGTTGTATCAGTGGGCTTGGATGGCTGCTTGCAGGATGCCTGTGGTGTATCACCATCGTGGGAATCCCAATTGGAGTTCAGTGTTTCAAATTTGCTTCCTTAAGTTTTTTTCCATTTGGAAAGGAAGTCATTTACGGAGGCGGAGCAGGTTCTCTCTTGCTGAATATCATCTGGTTGCTGGTGACGGGGCTTCCGATGGCAGGTGTACACGCAGTAAACGGTTTGCTGCTTTGTATCACGATTATCGGAATTCCGTTTGGATTACAACAGTTTAAACTTGCCAAACTGGCACTTTTGCCATTTGGCGCTGAAATTAGATAAGGAGTATTTAAAATATGAAGTCAGGAAAAACAGGATCAGGAAAACGGGGATTTGGAAGAGTATTGCTGATACTTTTGGTACTGGTACTTGCAGGTGCTTATTATTATGTGACGTTACCGGCAATCAATATTCACAGTCAGGGATTCTGGGGATTTATTATCCTTTTTTTGGTATTGCTTTTCGTGTTCTATGGATTGAGAAAGCGGATGCGAACCGTCTATGAGATCAAAGAGAGCAAGGTATTAAAGGGCGGTGGATTATTGATTGGAGCACTGCTTTTGATTCTTCTGATCGGAACAATTTTATCATCACCGATTGTCAATGCAAAAAAATACCGGGATCTGATGGTGCCGACAGAACGGGAGTTTACCGAAGATCTCCCCCAGATCAGTTTTGATCAGATTCCCCTTTTGGACCGGGACAGCGCTATTCTACTTGGAAACCGGAAGATGGGCAGCATGGTGGACATGGTATCCCAGTTTGAGGTCAGCGATCTGTATTCTCAGATTAATTATCAGGGGATTCCGGTCCGGGTATCTCCCCTTGTATATGCAAGTCCTGTTAAGTGGTTTACGAACCAGTCGGAAGGAATTCCGGCGTATATGATGATTGATATGGCAAACCAGGATACCACACTGGTAAAACTGGATAAACCAATCAAATATTCCAAGTCAGAATATCTGAACCGGAATATTTACCGTCATCTGCGCTTCCGTTACCCGACTTATATGTTTGATCAGATCAGTTTTGAGATCAATGATGAAGGTGTTCCCTACTGGGTATGCCCGGTGAAAGAATATACCATCGGTCTGTTCGGCGGTCAGACCATCGGGCGTGTGGTTTTATGTAATGCGCAGACCGGAGAAACAGAAGATTATCCGATTGAGGATTGTCCCCAGTGGGTAGACCGGGCGTATCCGGCAGATTTGCTGCTTGAGCTGTATAATTATCATGGATCACTGAATAATGGTTTTCTTAACAGTATTCTGGGGCAGAAGGGTTGTCTGACATCAACGGAAGGCTATAACTATATCGCTATGGATGATGATGTATGGGTGTATACCGGAATTACTTCTGTTAATGCGGATCAGTCTAATGTGGGATTTCTGTTGATTAATCAGAGAACCATGGAGACCAGATATTATGCAATCTCCGGTGCAGAAGAGTTTTCAGCGATGGATTCCGCAGAAGGTCAGGTACAGAATCTGGGGTATCAGGCCGCATTTCCGTTGTTGATGAATATTGCGAATGAGCCAACCTACGTAATGGCGCTGAAAGACGAGGCAGGGCTTGTGAAAAAATATGCGATGGTGAATGTGCAGAAATATCAGAATGTGGCGATTGGTGATAATATATCAGAGTGTCAGAGTGCTTATGTAAAAATGCTGAAAAACAGCGGTATTACATCGTCGGAGGGTGGTGAGGCAGGCATACAGAAAGTGACGGGTAAAATTTCCAGAATTGCACAAAGTGTTATTGAGGGGAATTCGCATTTCTATCTTGTGTTGGAAGGAGAAGAGAGAATCTTTGATATTTCGATTACGGATTTTGTAGAAATTGTCCGATATGATGTCGGAGATTCCATTACACTGGAGTACATGGAAGGCGATCCTCTATGTGTCGTGACGGCATTGCCTGAGAGGTAAAAATGCAGCAAAACCATAATTTTTTACGGAGTTTTTGTTAAATGCAAAGAAAAACGTTTCAATTGCCGAATTTAAGAAGACTTTTGTGCATATTATACAAGAATCCCTATGGGGAGTTGTTGAAAAATTGGAAATATGTTATGATGATAGCAAATTAAAAAGATAAAATATGCAAAATATACTAAAACGTTCTACCAGTATAAAACCACATTTGAGATGCAACAATAGAAAATTGGGAAGGAGGGATAGGCGTTTAAATCGAGCGGGCAGAACGAGTGTGGAAATTATATGATAAAGAAAGGAAAGTATGTGTATTGCTTTTAGATACATGATACGGGGGAACATTATGCAAAAACAGAAACGAATGATTTCTATACTTCTATCTTTTTTAGTATTGCTGTCATGTGTATTTGGCAACGCAGCGGTGATTCCGCTGTATGCTCAGGAAATGGGAACTTTGGAACAAAATTCCGTCACATATGTACAGATTACGGATTTAAGTACCATTTCTGCCGATGAGCAATACGTGTTGGTAGGGTGGCGGTATTTTGGCGGTACAGATCCGGATGCAACGAAAGGCTATGTCTTGCATAGCGATAATAATGGAAATTTGCGTGCAGTGACATCCGACAGCTACGCCAGCATTACGTATGCGGAGAATGGAGGCGTGCTGCCGGATTTGGCACTCTGGAATCTGACCGGAAGCGGAGAAACTTTTACAATACGGAATGTTTCCACCAAGAAGTATCTTGGTAATGACCTTTCTTTCGCCAGTGAGGAAGGTGCGGAGTTTACATTTACTGGCGGAAGTGTCAATGGATGTGCCAATTACGCAATCGGTGTCAATGGAAAATCAATCCGCTATTCCGGGACTTCCGGGAAATTCGGACTGAGCGGAGGTGCGCCGGCGACCGAAGTTACCAGAACAAATGCATGTAATTTTACAATTTATAAAGTTCAGACGGTACAGAATCAAGACCAGAGTCACAGTATCTTTTTTGCCTCGGATTATCAGGGGAGTCCTGCCGAGGCTAATCTTACAGCGATTAGTAAAACGATTAAGGAGTCCGGTGTAACGCCCGAGGTGGCTGTATGGTGCGGGGATTATGTAGATGGCAGTGTTTATGAGGATGGAGCTGATATCAGTCCGAGCGAGATGATGTGCCAGTGATGTATACCATTACAAAGGGCACGCTGAACGGTTGTGAAAATTTTGCATTATCATATGGAGGTAAGAGTCTCCGTTATTCCGGGACCAGCGGAACGTTCTCAAACAGCGGTTCCGATGGAGCAGCAGAGACAGCGCGGGGAAATGCCTGCAACTTTACAATTTATAAATATGAATGTAAAACACATCAGTTCGGAGAATGGGAAATTGTCAAAGAGCCTGGATGGGAGCAGGAAGGTGAGAAGTGCAGAATCTGTGAAATTTGTCATGCGGTCGAGACAGAGATGATTCCAAAGCTTGAAAAACTCCCATTTGTGGATATCGCAGAGAATGCGTGGTATGTGGATGCAGTCAGATATGTTTATCAGCATCAGATTATGAGCGGAATGGATGAGACACACTTTGCTCCGGAGGCAGATTTGAGCCGTGGGCAGTTTGCAGTGGTTCTTTATCAGATGGCCGGAAAACCAGAGGTAGATGATAAGCCAGTATTTGAGGATGTAAAAGATGGTGAGTATTATACGAATGCTGTTATGTGGGCAAATGCTAATGGAATTGTAACCGGATATGGAGACAGCGGATTGTTTGGACCAAATGACAGGATCAATCGTGAACAGATGGTGACCATGCTGTTCCGTTATGCAAAATATCTGGAGGTAGATGATCTGGAAGTCCGGGAGAGTTATGATAAATTCCCGGATGGCGAAAGGGTAAGTGCATTTGCATCAGAGGTGATGGAATGGGCCGTCGGAACGGGTATAATTTCCGGATATGAAGATGGGAGACTGGCACCGCAGGATTATACCAACCGTGCAGTTTGTGCGGCAATGGTTCAGAGATTTCTGAATAAATAATGGATGAAAAGAAAGCGCTGCGAGAGATTTGCAGTGCTTTTTTAGTACCGGCTTATCTGTCCGTTTTTCATGCTCCTGTGTGTAAAAAGAATTTTGCATAATAAAAGTAAAAATTTTTATATTATCAGAGCTTATTGTAAAAATTATTATAGTTTAAGAAATAGAATGCGGAAAAAAGCCTGAATCAAGTAAAAGAAATGATGTTTTAAAACAAAAAAATTTAATGCTTAAAAACAAGTGGTAAGGTATACTAAAACAAACCTGAATATTTTAAATCGGACCAAGAAGAATTATCTGGAAAGATAAGGAAGAGAGCTGGGAAAATATTAAGGTTGCATAAAAAATAAGAGGAATGGAGGAAAGCAATGAAAAGGACAAAACGAATATTCAGTGCAATGCTTTGTGTTGTTTTGGCATGTCCGCCTGTTGCATTGAAGGCAAATGTAACTGAGGAATTGGGAGATGGAAAGTACACCCGGGAAACAGCCGACGGTGACATCGCATCTTTTGGATGGGAGGGTGATAAGCATGCACCTATTGCCTATCGGGATGGTTCCTATCTTCTGCGGGACCGCGATAATCTGATCGTTGAATTTGGTATTGCAGGCGTAGCTGCCGATGATATCCAATGGTACAACAAAGAAGGATATCTGCCGTGTTTTGTCAGTGAGTATTCGAAAAATAATATGGATTTCACTGTGGAAAACTTCGCAGATAAAATTACAACAGAACCAACTTTAAATGAGGGAGAAGCCTATGAGACTTCTATTTTCAATCCGAATGAGAAATATCCGGCGGAGAATGGCTGGACGTTTGGAGATGTTGATTATAATGGTAAGCGTGTTCAGACATTTACGGCTCAGGCAGACGGCAGAATTTCTGATCTGCAGGTGCTTCTGGTAAAATGGGGAGAAGGAGAACACGATGATTTACAGGCAGCGTTGTATCTGGCAGGGGAGAAGGGTGCTCCGACCGGAGAGGCTCTGCAGCAGACAACGATTGCAGCGACAGATGTACAAAGCGGTACTTATACCCAGATTCCGCTGGACTGCAGCGTCAAAGAGGGGACACGTTACGCATTGGTATTGTGGCAGGAAACTTTAAATCCGGATGCTCATTATCGATGGGGTTATACCTATGATCCGGGTAAGGGTGATCCATATGAGGATGAGTATGCGGGAGGCATGCGCCTGAGTGACAACAGTTATCACCGTGAAGACGATATTGTTGGCAACAATGCCATGAAAGTCACGGTAACTGAGCAGGAGCAGACAGAAGGACGGGATTATGAAGTCGCTTATTCACGTTTGACAGTAAAAAATAACAACAGTTCTGAGCAGGCACTTCCCGTGGTATCGGAGGAACTGATTCCGCTCAATGAGGATGCAAAAAGTAAAACGACAATTGCAGCAGGTGAAACGCTGGTACTTGATTATGCAATTGCTGCGGATCGGTTCGGTAATACCTATTTCTTCCCGGAAGATGAGGTTATTGCAGGGTTCGGCGGATTTGACAGTCATTATGAGCATATGAAAACATACTGGAATAACCGTCTGGAAGGTATCATTGATATTGAAAAATTGCCCTCTGGTTATGAGGAATTGATTGATGCTTATAAGGCGGGGTACATTTATACGTTTATTGTAGCTGACGGCGATGAACTCAATGTTGGTGAAAATAATTACGACCGTGTTTTCGACCATGACTGTATCGGACAATTGGCTGCCTTGATTATTCAGGGTGATTACGGGAAATTTAAAGAATACAATAAACATGTGTTTGATACGCCGCAGTATCGTGATGCTGAATGGAAATATAGCTGGCCGATTGCCTTATATCTGCAGAAGAGCGGAGATATTGATTTTGTGCGTGAGGAATTTGAGAATATCAAAAAACATGTGCATACCATTGAAAGTGATCGAGAGGACAACGGCACCGGAATTATGAAGAAATCCTGGGGAATTGATCTTTATGGTCATTGGCTGATTGATAACTGGTCCGCACTGACAGGTCTTACAACTTATAAATATCTGTGTGAAAAGCTGGGTGAAGAAGGAGAGGCTCAATGGGCAAAAGCGCAGTATGATTCCTTGATAAAGGTAGTTACAGATAAGCTTGGCAGTACGATGGAATGGTATGACTTTAATTATCTTCCGGCTTCTGTTATGCAGGACAATGACGGACACCGCTGCGACACACCGGATGACGCAAACTGGGCGGCACATATGTTGTTTGGACGTTGGGCATGGGAGGGTTATCTCTTCGGCGCCGATCAGGAAGACAGTCTGATGATTGATCAGATTGATGCAACTTATACATATGGATTTCAGCGTCTGGAAAATATCGGGTTCCCTGCGTATACATTCGGCGGATTTCCGGGTATGTGCAGTGCTTATAACGCGGGATATGGCTCTTCGGCGCTTCGCGGCGAACTGTATCGTGATACCGGTATCAAGGCTTATATGTACATGATTGAAAATGCACAGAATGGACCGTATAGCTGGTGGGAGTTCATTGATGGCTGGGATCACCACACTTCGAAATACTGCGGAGGAAGCTGCCAGCATATGTGGGGACAATCGACAGCATCCAAGGTACTTGTGGATTCCCTGATTTCGGAGAAATTTGACGGAAGTATTATCGTTGGACGCGGTATTCCGACAGAATGGATTGCTGACGGAGAGGAGATTGTGGTATCTAATGCACCGATCAGTAATAATAAACGGATCGGCTTTACACTTTCCACTTCCGGAAAAGAAGTAACGCTTGCACTTACAGGTGACAGAGGAAATGCGCCGCTGAGTCTTGAGCTGATGTCCTTTAAGGACAACATTGAAGCTGTTCAGGGCGGAAGCTTTGACGAGGAGACTGGTATTGTCACGGTTGAAACCGGAGTGAATACAGTCAACGTTACTTTGAAGGAAGACGGAAGCAGCGCACTGTATGAGGCGAAGAAGGAGCTTACAATTTCGGCACAGAAATTGCAGAACGAAGCAAAAGAGAAAACATATACGAAAGAAAGCGTTGATGTGGCAAGAAGCTATGCACAGAAAGCAATTGAAGCCGCGGCTTCCAGTGAGGCAACACTGAATCAGCTTAATAATCTGCAGGAAGAACTGAATACTGCTAAAGCAGCCCTGAAAGAACGCGGCGGCGACCGGATGAATTTTGGCTATATTCCGCATACGGACGCAGAAATATCTGTGGACGGAAAACTGGATGATGCTTATAAGGATGCGCTGAACGTTAAAATTGCAAAAGGAGCCAACCAGGAGCATTACCACTCTTCGGAGTTGAATGCGGAGGCTAAATTCTTATGGAAAGACGGAGAACTTTATGTCCATGTTTCTGTAAATGACGGTAATCTGGTTACTTCTTACAAACCGGAAGAACTGGCAAATATTTTGGGATATATGGATTGCTGTGAACTCTATCTGGAAGCAGGAGCAAAAGGTGAATTTAACAAAGTAATGCGTTTCCGTGTGGACGTTACAGGCGGGGTTTCTGTGATTGACCAGAATGGTATTTGGGAGACTACGCCGGAAGGCTGTGCACCGTATCTGGATTATGCGATCGTTTTAGATGAGGAGAAAAATGAATATGCCGTGGAATTTAAAGTAAAACAGCTTCTTGACCCGATTGAAGAGGGTGAAGAGATTGGTGTATTCTTCCGTGTAATTGACAAGCTTAATCAGGGTTACGGTTCCCAGCGCAGCTGGTATGCAGAGTGCAACCGTCTTGGCGGTCCATGGCAACCGGAATTTTATAGCAAAGCTACAATCGGAACGGCAGCTCCGGCTGATGTAAAGAGAGAAAAAATTGATGCGGCATGCAGCAAGGCTGAGAAGGTTCTGCAGCAGACGGCAGATCAATTGTCAGTTTCCGAAAAAATTGCTATAGAGACAGCGCTTGCCAAAGCACATAATATCTCAAAAGATATCGGTTCTTTCCAGAGCGATGTAGATTCTGCATATGATGCTCTTATGGCGCTGCTTCCTGTTGAAGAGGAACTTCCTTTTGTGGATGTAGAGGAGGAAGCATGGTATACAGATGCAGTACGTCTCGTATATCATCAGGATATTATGACAGGAAAGGATGAAACACACTTTGCACCGGCAGAGGACTTAAGCCGTGCAGAATTTGCAACGATTTTGTATCGAATGGCAGGTCAGCCGGCTGTAGAATATAAACCGGTATTTGAAGATGTAAAGGATGGTGAATTCTATACAGATGCTGTTCTGTGGGCAAATGCTAACGGAATTATAACCGGATATGAAGGAGGCAGCCTGTTTGGTACAAACGATAAGCTTACTCGTGAACAGATGGCAACCATGATGTTCCGCTATGCAAAATATCAGGGAGCAGATGATCTGGAAGTACGGGAGAGCTACGAAAAATTCGCAGATAGCAAAGAGGTAAGTGTATTTGCATCTGAGGCGATGGAATGGGCCGTTGGAACAGGGATGATTTCCGGATATGCAGACGGAAGACTGGCACCGCAGGATTATACCAACCGTGCGGTTTGTGCGGCAATGATTCAGAGATTTCTGAACAGATAAAGAGTGAAAAGAGGGCATTGCAAGAGAAGAAGCGCTTGCAATGTCTTCTTTTTTGAGCGTTTCCCCCTTGTGAGAAAAAAATATTGAGAGTATACTGGAATGTGTCTGAAGTGTAAAAATATTTTTGAGTTGTCTGCAGCATTTTTATAGAAAGCGGACACTGATTTTATAAAGGCAACAGTGAATCTGATGCAAGGAGGAGAAAGAGATGGAACGAAAAAGAATATGGCTGGCAGCGGCAGGAATCGTGGCGGTGTTGTTGATCGGAGCAGGAATTTTAATTTGGATGCGGGGTGACGAGGAGGAGAAAGGAAAAACGGATGCAGATCAGCGGCAGTCCGGTGAACAGGTTCAAAGTACGGCTATGTATGTACCATACGGCGAGAATTCGTATATTATGGTAGATCAGGAAAACGGCGTTGTTTATACGGTAACGATGCCGGAGGAGATCTATGATATCAAGGGAAGGAAAATAACGGCTGCTGAACTTGAAAAAGGAAATATTCTGACAATTTATGGAGATGGAATTATGTTGGAATCTTATCCGGGGCAGTATCCGGGGGTGACGAAAATTGAAGTGGAGAAGAAGGGAGATCCTTCGGATGCAGATCAGTATCAGGAGTTGATTGATGAAATCTATCAGGAACCTGATCCGGCGGAACATCCCAGTCTGAACATGGAATATCGAACGGATTTGGCGGTAGTGTCAGCAGGTGCTTCTGAGGGAGGGTACCAGTGGACGTATGAAGGAGCGGATGGACAGTCTCATTCTGTGACAGCAGATGCATCGCATATTCTGGAGTGGGATAATCTGATAGATCTTACACTGGATCAGTCAACGGAATTGCGTCTGCAGTTTTCTGAAATTCCAAAGCGGATTGAGGTGACAAGATGGCCGTCAGAATTTTACAAAAAAGAGAGGCAGGAAGAACAGAACATTCCGGAGGGTGAAAAGGTATCGGCAGAAGAAACCAAAGAAGGTTATGTCCTGAAAGATGCAGAGCCGGGATATGTCTATCTGGTGACTGGAGTCTGGGATCATGGAAGAGTAGAATATGGATTTCTGACAAAGTAGTATGGTTAGATACCAGGGTCAAAAGGTTATGCGTTTCATGCTTGCATGAAAAAGCATGACTTTTGCCCCCAACATCATGGTTATCAAAGAAGCTTGTTTTTGTGCTTCTTTTAAAAATGGAGAGAGGATAGTTATTTATGAGAAAGAAAAAATTTCGTGCCGCACTGATACAGATGGATTCTCAAGGTTGTTGGGAGGAAAATAAAAGAAATGCGGAAAGATTTCTGCAGACAGCAGTAGAGCAGGGAGCTGATTATGTACAGTTTCCGGAAACTGTGGATTATATCGGTACAGAGTTTGGGCGGTTTGCCAGGGAGCATCGTGGGGAAGCAGAACTCTTTTTTTCTGATATGGCGAGAAAATATGAGGTATATCTTCATTGCGGAAGCATTACAGAATATCAGGAAGGAGGAAAACCAAAAAACACCACGTTGTTTTTCGGACCGGATGGAACAGTATTGGGAAAGTACAGTAAACTCCATCTCTTTGATGTGGAAGTGGAGGAGGGACCGTCTTACCGGGAGTCGGATGAAATTCAGGCGGGTGATCAGGCGGTCGTATTGCAGACGGAGATTGGTTCTTACGGACTTTCCATCTGCTATGACATGAGATTTCCGGAACTGTACCGCGAGCTTGCATCGGAGGGAGCCGAAATTCTTTGTAATTCAGCTAATTTTACGAAGCCTACCGGACAATATCACTGGAGAACACTTCTTCGGGCGAGGGCGATCGAGAATACCTGTTTTGTACTGGCAGCAGGGCAGTGTGGAGAAAAGCCGAAATTTCAGGCATATGGGCATTCTATGGTGATTGATCCCTGGGGTGATATTCTGCTGGAGATGGGAGAAGAATCAGGGGTTGGAGTTGTTGAGATTGATTTGGAAAGGATAGAGAAGGTGCGAAGACAGCTGCCTTGTCTGAAAAATCGCAGAAGGGACCTCTTTTGAGTCTGGATACAAGATAGCATGTGTGCTAAAATAAGGAAAACGTATGGGATAAGAGATTGGAAAACATCAGATTAGGAGGAGGTTTCAAAGATGCAGAATTTTGTACAGTATGCGCCGACAGAGGTGATTTTTGGAAAGGATACGGAGCAACAGACAGGCAGCCAGGTAAAAAAATGGGGCGGTTCCAGAGCGTTGATTGTTTATGGCGGAGGCAGTGTTGTAAGGAGCGGATTGCTTGAACGTGTAGAAAAGTCTTTAAAAAGCAAGGAAATTGTGTATGAGGAATTCGGTGGGGTAAAGCCAAATCCGCGTCTGGCCTTTGCGGAAGAAGGTGTGAAGCGGGCGCTTGCATTTCAGGCAGACTTTATTTTGGCAGTAGGAGGAGGCAGTGCGATTGACACGGCAAAAGCCATCGCACATGGAGCGGCGAATCCGGATGAAAAGCTGTGGGATATCTGGACGAAGAAAGCTCCTCTTGTAAAATCTTTGCCGATCGGCGTTGTACTGACCATTGCTGCGGCGGGAAGTGAGATGAGTGATTCTGCGGTGTTAACCAATGAAGCGATTGGAAAGAAGTCGGGAATCAATACGGAATTTAACCGGGCAAAATTTGCGATTATGAATCCGGAACTGGCATTTACTCTTCCAAAGTATCAGTTGGCCTGCGGGATCACGGATATTATGATGCATACCATGGAGCGATACTTTATCCCCGGAATTTCTTGTGAGATGACAGATGAAATTGCGGAAGGTCTGCTGCGGACTGTGATTAGAAACGGCAGGAAAGTGATGGAGAATCAGGAAGATTATGATGCCATGGCTGAAATTATGTGGTGCGGAAGCTTGTCGCATAATAACCTGACGGAATGTGGACGCGGCAAGGATTTTTCCGTACATAAACTGGGTCATGCACTGAGTGCCCGATATGATGTGGCACACGGAGCCTCTCTGGCATCCGTGTGGGCTTCCTGGGCAAGGTATCAGTATGAAGCCGCGCCTCAGCGCTTTGCGAAGTATGCAAGAAAAGTATTTGGAATAGAAGGGCAGGATGAGAAGAAACTGGCTTTACAGGGAATTGCGGAAACAGAAAACTACTTCCGCAAAATTGGAATGCCAGTGTCATTGGAAGAATTGGGGGTTTTTCCGGATGATGATGAGGTTCGCAAACTTGCAATGGATGCAACCATGGGAAATACAGTGGAATTGTCAAGGCTGAAACCGTTGTCTGCGGACGAGGTGTATGAGATTTATCAAATGGCAAAGTGATGAATGTGAGGCAGGAATAAAGGGAGAGGATTTTAAGATATCGAAAAAGAGCGATCTTCGTATGAAGAACGCTCTTTTTGTGTGCGCTCGGCAGTGGGAAGGATATAGCTGAACACCAAGGCTCTTGCTGTGAGGTTTAAGAGGGTTGAAGAAAGGTGCAGGCAAGTCCCTGACCTAACATACAGAAACCATTTCAGGCTAAGATTGCACGAAGACGGAGAAGTCTGATTTTTAAAGGAATATATATGCAATAATTACTATATTATTTGGGAATATATTATGATAAAATAAATTTATGATCAAGTATATTTGCATAAGCATGAGGAGAATATGCGCCTGTTTTTTTGAATTCCGGAGCGTAAAATTTTTGGCTTTTTGCCAAACATCTCCTTTGCTCTTTCACTTGATATTATAGGTTGTTCCACTTTTCCTGTCCACACTTATGTACTAAAGACTAGAGCGTGTTTGGATATTCATTCCCGCGATCTGCATGCCCCACTTTGCGGTATATTTACCCCGCCTTCGGTCAACGTAGCCCGCTACGTCTCCCTCATTTGAGGCAAATCTCCCACAAACTTGGACGCACATCTTACGGAAAGCAATTTTCAAACACGCTCTAGGAACGCATGGACACAGGTAGTCTAAGGGAGCAGTAATAATAAATATTTTGTTATTTTGGTTATTTCTACTAAAAATAATTGTTAAAGTTATAAAAAGTAAATAAAAACTAAAAAATACTAAAAATAAGTTGAAAAAAGACTAAAAATGATATAATATAACTTAACATAAGGAGGTCCGGGTATTAGTAAGAGCGTACAATTGAAAAATTTTATTATGAAAAAATTGCATAAGAAATTAAATGAAGTATAATTATACTAAAATACAAAAAACCATGAAAAAATTAATATATTTCATAAAAAAACCATATATTAACAATAAAAATATTATGTTAAACTTTAAAAATGATAAAAACATTTTAAAAACAAAATTTACAAATGGAAGATTTAATAAATATGTAGGTAGAAAGGGACAGAGGAATCTTCGGAATCAAGGAGAAGAGGGGGACGAGAGATGAAAGCAGAATCAAACGGAAGGATCTGCAAAAGATGCAAAACAGAAATTTCCAGAGAAATATTGGATGCCAGATATTCGGTTTGTCCAAACTGCGGCTATTATATGAGATTTCACGCATATAAAAGAATTAAAGCATTAGCTGACAAAAATTCCTTTAAAGAGTGGAAAATAAAAAACACTTTTTCAAATCCGCTGCGCGATGAAAAATATGAGAGAACCGTAAGTGATTTAAGAAAGAAACATCGTCTGGAAGAGGCTGTCGTTACAGGAGAAATGAAAATAAACGGTATGAGTACGGCTGTCGGTGTGATGGATACAAGATTTATGATGGCGAGTATGGGACGCATTGTTGGAGAACAGATTACAAGCTTGTTTGAACAGGCAGCCCAGAAGAAACTACCTGTGATTTTGTTTTGCTGTTCCGGCGGAGCAAGAATGCAGGAAGGAATTGTTTCGTTGATGCAGATGGAAAAGACAGCAGCCGCCGTAAAGAAGCATAGCGATCAGGGCTTGCTGTATATTTCTGTTTTGACGAATCCGACAATGGGCGGAGTCAGTGCAAGTTTTGCAATGATTGCAGATATCGTTCTGGCAGAAAAAGGTGCAATGATAGGTTTTGCGGGACCGAGGGTGATTGAACAAAATACCGGGGCAAAATTACCAAAAGATTTTCAGACAGCGGAGTTTCAGCTATCACATGGGTTTGTGGATAAAATTGTGTCCCGCAGTGAAATGAAAGAGGATCTTGGGAATCTGTTAAGGCTACATAAAAAAAGACGAATACAGCTGAAAGGGGCAGAGAAAATCCGCCGGAGTTTTTCAAAACCTGAAAATTCGCAGAGCTTAAGTCCCTGGCAGAAAGTGAAAATTGCACGGGCGAAGGATCGGCCTACAAGCATGGATTACATAGAGCGGATGTTCGACGAGTTTATAGAGCTTCATGGGGACAGAGCTTCGGGAGATGACCATGCAATTGTAGGTGGGATTGCAAACCTGAATGGACGTGCCGTAACGGTAATTGGTCAGCAAAAAGGGAAAAAGAGTCTGGAGGAAGCAACCTATCGTAATTGGGGAATGGCATCACCGAATGGATATCGTAAGGCCTTGCGACTTATGAAGCAGGCAGAAAAATTTAACCGGCCGATTATTTGTTTTGTTGACACAATCGGGGCTGCATGCGGGAAAGAAGCGGAAGAGCAGGGACAGGGAGCGATAATCGCAGAGCTTTTAAGAGATATGTCAGGCATCGAAGTTCCGATTTTATCTGTCATAATCAGCGAAGGGGGAAGCGGAGGAGCCCTGGCTTTGGGGGTCGGCAACGAAGTGTGGATGTTGGAGAATGCGGTTTATTCCGTACTGACTCCGGAGGGATATGCAAGTATTCTGTGGAAGGATAATGCAAGGGCGGAAGAAGCGGCAGAACTGATGAAACTGACGGCGGCAGATTTGCATGAACTGGGGATCGTAGAGAAAGTATTTAATGAACCAATGAATCTTTCAACCGACAATATGGGGGAGATTTGCCGGCAATTAAAAGAAGCGATGCTTTTGTTTATCAAAGAATATCATAGAAAATCGAAACATGTGATTGTACAGGAACGATACCAGCGTTTTAGAAAATTCTAAACGAAGTACAGATGATATGGTCTGTGTTTACATAGATCAAGAAAATAACATTCAGGAGGAAAATTATGTTTATTTTAGTTCTTATTGCAGCAGGCATTGTAACAGGGGGAATTCAATTGGCGATGGGGAATGGCTTTGGTGATATTTCTGTTGTCTGTTCCACATTATTATTGCACCAATTTGTAGTTACATTTGGGCTTCTTGGTATTATAGGTACCATAACAAATATTATTAAAGCAGAAGATAACGCTAAAGCATTAGGATGGCCGGGAGGACCATTTCAGATCAAATATGGGTTTTCCCAGTTGGGGCTTGGCGTTATGGGCGTGATGTGTATCTGGTTCAGAGGTGGATTTTGGCTCGGGACATTGGTTAGTATGTATATTTATGGGGTAAGTGGTCTCTGGTCACATATTGCGGAGATGAAGAGACAGGGAAAAGCAACAGTCAATGACGTGGGAAATCTTATTATAGATGTCATTTATCAAATTATGCTGACTGTTCTTTCCGTATATGCCGGGGGTATCTGGGGGTAAGAATACGAAATAAAAAAGAGTGATAAAGTACGATTGATAAAGGAGAGAATGAAATGTCCTATAGATTTGAGATGAGTGAGGTACAAAAAGGAATATATTTTGAATGTTGTACAAAAGACAGCAGTGATTACAATATTATGCTTACTCTGGAGACAAAAAATATAGATGGTAAGGCGTTGGAAAATGCAGCTAATTTTCTGGTATCAGAGCAGGAAGCACTGCATCTTGGTATAGAAGAAGCTGAAGATACCATTTATATGAGAGCTCATGAGGACGTTTCAGTGAAGATTGTCACAATTTCATCTGAAAATGAACAGGAAACAAGAGAAATAGCGATAAAGACTTTTACGGAGCCGTTTGATTTAAGCAAGGCTCCGTTGCTTCGCATAAATTATGTAAAAGAAAAGACGGGAAAGAATTATCTGTTGGTTTGCATGCATCATTTGATCGCAGATGGTATTTCAATGGATATATTTGTAAAGAGGCTCTTTTTCATCTATGATGCTATGGTTTTACATACTCCCTTTGAGATGAAAATGACAGAGGATGTTCGTTTTTCAGACTTTATTGGGAAGGAAAATAAAAAGCTTTCGGATGGTGAGTATAAGGAACAGGAAGAATACTGGAAGAGGGCATTAGAGGATGTTTCAGCACCGGAATTTATCAAAGAATTTTCAGAGACTGACAGAGAGATGAAGCATCCCGCGGGGTCAGAAATCAGGATCTCCATTCCGGAGGAGCTGGTGGCAAAAGTAGAAAAGCAATCAAGAGAACTTGAAGTTTCAGAGTATATGTTTCAGACTGCCGTATATATGACTGGTATTATGAAGTGTACCGGCAGCAGGAATTTTGCAATTTCTTCCCCGTTTACTTATCGTCCGGAGAAAAAGGATGAGGAAGCAATTGGGTGTTATATTTATAATAATCCATTATTTTGTAAGAAGGAAGATACAGACAGCTTTGAAAGTCTTGTCCAGGAAGTAAGAAATGATGTCTTTATGGGATATATGAATATTGGTTATCCCAATAATTTGATGCTTCGGGGGCAGCCGGGAAATTCTTTGGCAGATCAGACGGTCTTTGATTATACATTTATTTATGATATGTATGAACAGCCGGAATCTTCGAATATTATAGGAATGAAGGATTGGGATTTCTGTATTTATCCAGGTGAAATAACGGTAATCTACCAGAAAATCGGGAAAAAGGCCATGCTTCGGCTCCAGTATAGAAAAGAAAATGTTTCATATGATACCATGGAAAATTTCGGGAACAGATTATTGCGTATCATGGAGCAGGTATGCGAAGCGCCGGAGACAGCAATTTCTGATATAGATATCTTCCTGCCGGGAGAAAGAGAACTTTTACGGAAAAGAGAGCAGGAAAGTGTTTTCTTTCCGTTTGAACCAGAATGCGTCATTGATATTTTTGAAAGGAAAGCTGCAAAGTATGGAGAAGAGTGTGCGCTTGTTTATGAAGGAGGCTCTTTTACTTACAATGAAATCAACAGTATGGCAAATGCTGTTGCGGAAAGACTGCTGCAGATAACGGTCGCAGAGGGGAGAAAAAAGACGGCAGCGATCTGGATGGAACGTTCTGTCGAAATGGTTATTTCTGTTCTGGGAACTTTAAAAGCCGGGTGGACATATGTTCCGATGGATTTATCCTATACAGAGGGGCGTATCCGTTATATCGAAAAGGACGCGGGTCTGTCTGCCGTACTTACTTCAGGAGAACTTCTTGGAAGACTGGAAGGTATGACGGAGATTTCTCTTCTTTGTACAGAGCGGATCATAGCAGAATGTAAGCGTTCTGAGAACCCTGCGGTTTTGAGAAGCCCGCAGGATGCTGCGTACATTGAATATACATCCGGATCTACGGGTGAGCCGAAAGGAGTCATTATTGAGAACCAGAATATCGTAAATACGGTTAAGGATCTGGAAAGAAGATTTCCGTTGGAAAAAGAGGATGTATATCTTTTTAAAACATCACTTACTTTTGATATCAGCGGTACAGAGTTATACGGGTGGATCGTAGGAAAAGGAAAATTATGTATTCTTCCGCCAGATGCAGAGAAAGATACATTTGCTATTGTACAGGCGATTGAAGAGTTCAAGGTTACACATATCAACTTTGTTCCTTCCATGTTAAGAATTTTTGTTGAATGTCTGGAGGATGAAGAGAATTGTGAAAAAATATCTTCTTTGAAATGGATTTTTACCGGTGGAGAAGCAATTAATAATGATTTAGTGGAAAGATTTTTATCACTTTCAACAGGAATTTCTCTGGAAAATGTTTATGGACCTACGGAGGCTACGATGTGGGCCGCTCATTATCCTTTGCGTCATGCAGAAAAGACGTTGAATGTTCCAATCGGAAAAGCATTAAATGAATATCGGCTTTATGTAGTGGATAAAAATATGAAGAGACTTCCGGTTATGGTTCCGGGGGAACTCTGTATCAGCGGTGCAGGTGTGGCAAGAGGATATCTGCATAAGGATGATCTGACAAAAAAAGTATTTCTGGATAATCCCTTCTGGGAAGAGGGAGATCCGAATCACTATAAGAGATTATATAAGACCGGAGATCTGGCAAGGATGCTTCCGGATGGAAATTATGAGTTTTTAGGAAGAATTGATCATCAGGTTAAAGTGAATGGTATTCGAATTGAACTTGGTGAGATAGAAAATGTTTTTTTGGAATATGAGGGAATTACGCATAGCGTTTGTCTTTTAAGTAAAAGAACAAATGGTGACAGTTATATTGTACTTTGCTATAGTTCTGTGGAGGAAATTCCGGAGAGTCAGCTGCGGATGTATGCTTCAAAGAACCTGTCGGCAGCTTTGGTACCGTCTGAGTATGTTTTTGTGGAGGAGATGCCGAGAACATTAAGTGAAAAGATAGACCGCAAGGCGTTGGCAAAGTTGGCAGAAGTGCAGAGAAGAAAACAGAAAATAATTACAGAACCGGTAAGTGAACTGGAACAGATGGTTGTTTCAGTATGGAAAGAAGTATTAAATAAAGAAGAAATTGGCATAGATGAGAATTTTTTCGAGGCCGGCGGACATTCAATTGCACTGGTACGTGTACATAATCTTTTGTGCAGGAAATTGCAGACAAAATTTCCTATAGCGATTCTTCTGAATCAGCCGACAATTCGTGGAATTGCTGCTGCGATTCATTCGCTGAATGATGACGGCAAGGCGGAGCAGGTAGTTATTTCGAAAAAGGAAAGTTTGTCAACAGACGATATTGCTATCGTAGGTATGGCATTGGATGTGCCAGGTGCAGAAAGTATTCATGAGTTCTGGGGAAATCTGATTGCAAAAAAAGATTGTATTCATGAATATACTGTCGAGGAACTTGAAAAATTAGGAATAGAAAGAGAATTAATTAATAATCCGAATTATATCAGAAGAAAAGGACGTCTGGAGGATATTGAAGAATTTGATTCGGCATTTTTCAAGATTACTCCTGCTGAGGTACAGATGATGTCGCCGCAGCTTCGTCTTTTATATAAAGGTGCATGGCAGGCTATGGAGGATGCAGGAATTGCATCCGGAATTTATAATGAAAGAACAGGAGTTTATATAGGTGCCTCGGATGACTTTATGTGGTATCAGGGAATGATGTTCGGCAATGAAAGGTACAGTGACACATACCAGATCTATACACAGTCAACGAATCATTTCCTTGCAACAAGACTTTCTTATATGTTTGATTTTAAGGGGCCTGCAATGTCAGTGTTGACAGGGTGCTCCACTTCTCTGGTAACAGCGCATCTTGCGTGCAAGGCTCTTTTGCAGAAAGAGTGTGACGTAGCATTGGCGGGCGGCGTTACGGTGGAACTGCCGAATGAGGGAGGGTATCTGTATGAGCCGAACCTGATGTTTTCGAAGGATGGGAAATGTAAGCCATTCGATGATAAGGCAGACGGAACCGTATTCTCTAACGGAATGGGTATCGTAGTTCTGAAACGTCTGGAAGATGCAAAGAAAGATCATGACCATATTTATGCGGTGATCAAAGGAAGTGCAGTGAGAAATGACGGAAAATCGAAATTAAGCTATACTGCTCCGAGTGCTGCCGGACAGGTCATTACCATGAAGGACGCCTATGAAAGTGCGGGAATCGATCCAAAGACGGTGACTTATATTGAAGCACATGGAACAGGAACAAAATTGGGAGATCCGATCGAGATTGATTCATTAAGCCAGGTATTTGCTTCTTCGTCCAAGCAGTTTTGTACTGTTGGTTCTGTGAAAGGAAATATCGGACATACGGATACGGCAGCAGGAATTATCGGATTAATAAAAGCAGCACTTTGTCTGGACCAGAAATATTTACCGGCAACCCTGAATTATGAGACTCCGAATCAGAACATTGATTTTGAAGATTCTCCGTTTATTGTGAAAAATTACGGCGCCGAGTGGAAACGATTGCAAAAGGATATTCCGAGAAGGGCCGGTGTGAATGCCTTTGGTGTTGGAGGTACAAATGTGCATATGATTTTGGAGGAAACTGTGGAAGAAAAGAGACCAGCACAGAGACGTTATAATCTGTTCCCTGTTTCAGCAATGACAGAGACGGCGCTTGCTGCAACATTAGATGATATTTGTACTTATGTTGAGGGTGACACTTGCGGGGACAACTTAACAGATGCGGCATGGTCTTTGACTACAGGAAGAAAAACATTTCCGAACAGAGGATTTTTTATTACGGATGGAAAGAAAAAGGCTGACAGCTTTATGAAAAAGAAATCTGCTGACGGCAAAGAAAAACGTATTTGTTTTATGTTTACCGGTCAGGGCAGCCAATATCAGGGTATGGCAAGAGACTTGTATAAGAATGCAGATCATAATCCGGTTTGCGCAGTATTTAAAGCGCATGCTGAAAAAATAATCCAGGCAATCCCGGAAGAGGAAAGAAGTGAATTTACAGAAATCCTTTATGGAACAGAAGAACCGGAACGAATGAATCAGACAAGGTACAGTCAGATCGCGTTATTTCTGACGGAATATGCGATGGCAGCTACGTTAATGGAACTTGGAATCAAACCGGATGTACTGATCGGACATAGTATCGGTGAGGTCACTGCGGCAGCATTTGCAGGCGTATGGAGTCTGGAGGAAGCTGTAAAAGTAGTGCTGCAGAGAGCGAAGCTTATGCAGGAGCAGGAGCCGGGCGTGATGTTATCGGTGGGAGCTTCCAGGGAACAGTTGGAGGGATATGTAGCTTCAACAGAAAATGTATGGTTGTCTCTTTGTAATACGACAGGAAGTTGTGTCGTGGGCGGCAAGAAGGAGGAGATTTATCAATTACAGGAGTGTTTGAAGAAAGAAGGCTTTAGCTGCAGTGTACTGAAAACTTCACATGCATTCCATACTCCGATGATGAATCAGGCAGCAAAGGAGTTTGAGGAATTTTTAAATACTTTGGAAATGAATGAACCGAAGTTTCAGATTATCTCAAATATTACAGGAAATCCTGTGGAACCAGGACAGATGAGTCAGCCGCGGTACTGGTCAGAACAGATTACTCATCCGGTGGAATTTGAAGCTGTCTTATCGTGCGTATTACAGGAAGAAAATGCTGTATTTTTTGAGACGGGCGGAAGAACACTTTGTTCGCTTGCGAAAAAACATAAAGAAGTAAAGGATCATCATGCATTTATTTCCTGCATACGTCATCCGAAAGAAAAGAAGCAGGATATCGTTCATTTGTTGGGTGTGATTGGTAAAATATGGTGTGAGGGTCTTGCAATTAACTGGGATTTGTTCTACCAGGATGCGAATAAGACGAGGGTATACTTACCTGCATACCATTTTGACAAAACGGTATATCCAATCAAAATGAATACAGTAAGCAAAATAAATAGTACGGAAGCAGTTCGGGAAATTGCACTCAGTGAAGAGCCTGCAGCAGGAAACAGTACCTATGTATTGGACGATGAAATTTTAGAGGTAACGAAAGCGGCGTTCCGGGAAATATTCGCTCTGGAAAATTTAGATGAAGACAGTGATTTCTTCGAAATCGGCGGGGATTCTATGCAGGCGGCAAGTCTTGCGGCAAAATTGCAGAAGGAAACTGGTGTTTTAGTATCGGTGGCAGAAATTTTTGCAAATACATCGCCGGGGGCGCTTTCGGATTTGATACAAAAGAAGCGAAAAGAGTCCGGTGAAAGCAGGAGCGAAAAGAGAATTCAAAGGGCTGCCCAGGCAGAGTATTATCCCACATCACCGGCACAGAGACGTATGTATACACTTTATGCGATGAACAGGGAAAATCTTGCATATAATCTGCCGTCCGCAACTTTAATTGAAGGAAATCTGGATTTGGATAAGGCGGAGAAGACCTTTGAAAAACTTGTAGAGAGGCATGAAATTCTTCGTACATCCTTTGACTTGAAAGATAATGAGGTGGTTCAGATCATTCATGATACGTGTGAATTACCTTTCCAGGTGGAAAAAATAACCGGTGAGTTTGATATGGATGCGTTAGTTGAAGGGTTCCTGCAGCCTTTTTCTCTGGATAAAGCACCGTTGATGCGGGTAAAGCTGGTACAAAATGAAAAGCAGACGTTGATGTTGTTTGATGTACATCACATCATTGCGGATGGAACGGCAGTGGAGCTGCTGACAAGAGATTTTAATGAACTTTATGCCGGTGATATGCAGCCGCTGAAAGTACAATATAAGGATTACGCTGTCTGGCTGAAGGAGTATCTGCAGTCGCCTGAGATGAAAAAGCAGGAAGAATACTGGTTAAGGAATTTATCAGGAAATTTGCCGTATTTAGAATTACCCACAGATTTCGAAAGACCTGCGGTAAAACAATTTGAAGGAGAAAGATATGAATTTTCGGTTGGAAATGAGTTGTCTCATGCAATAAGCAAGAGAGCAAGAGAACTGGGAGTGACAAATTTTATCCTGGTAATGAGCGCATGGAATCTTGTGCTTGCAAAATATTCAGAGCAGTCGGAAATCATTATCGGAACTTCGGTATCCGGCAGAAGTACAGATGATATCAGAGAATGTATCGGTATGTTTGTAAATATGCTTGCGATCCGAACATTTCCCGAAGGTGAGAAGTATTATGTGGATTATCTGCAGGAAATGAAGAAGACAGTAGCACTGGCATTGGAAAATCAGGATTATCAGTTTGATACTTTGGTTGAAAAACTTCATATTCCAAGAAGACTGGATCGGAATGCCGTGTTTGACGTATGCTTTGATTACCATAATATTGAACTGCATGACCTGGAGGTTGAAGGGCTGACCTTTAAACAACAAGAATTAAAAACAGGAAGAGCGGCAAATGAACTTCTTTTAACATGCAGTGAGGATAAAGAACATAACATATCTTGTTTCATCGATTATGCAACCTCAATATTTAAGAAAAGCACGATTGAAAGAATGGCAAAGGCATTTCTTGAGGCATTGATGACGATTGTTATGAAAGAGAAAGATTTGCTGGAAAAGTGTTCGATCAACGATATCAGCATAGTCTCAGCAGAAGAAAAAAGGGCAATTGAAGAATTAAATAACAGTACATACAGGGTACACGATTATCGTGTATCGATTCCGGGGCTTTTTAAGAAATGGGTGGAAAAACAGCCGGAACAAACAGCAATTATTACAAGTGACGGGAAGAAATTCACATATCTGGAGATTTGGAAAAAGGTAGAAAAGCTTGCGTACCTTCTTCAACGGAAGGGTGCAGACAAAGAAGTGACGGTGGCAATCATTCCGCACAGGGATGAAACGATGATTGCTGCAATCTTTGCAGTCTTGTATACAGGTGCAGCGTATGTGCCGATAGATATTTCTTATCCGGACAGCAGAATCAATGACATCATAGAACAGAGTAATGCAGCAATCGTTTTAGGGGAAAAGGAAGTTGAAAGCCGGATAAAAAGTAAGCGTATTTTTATAGAGCTTCAGGAAGGATGCCGGACAGATGGGAGAGAAGAAGCTGTCATAGCGTTTGATGAAACAGAAGCAGCACAGCCGGATGATCTTGCATATATTCTTTTTACATCCGGTTCAACGGGCAAGCCGAAGGGTGTGGAGGTCACACGAAAGAATCTTCTGAATTTTATTTATGATACGCAGGAGCGGGGATTGATTGGGCAAGAAGGAGACAGGGTATGCTGTATCACAACCCCTTCCTTTGATATTTTTGGATATGAAGCAATTACGCCTTTGTGCAGTGGAAGTTCTATCTATATCTGCAGTCAGATTGAGCAGTTAGATGCGAAAAAGACGGCGGAAAAGATTGTGAAATATCAGGTGACCCACTTATTAAGTGCTGTGTCCAGGTTGCGTGTATTTGTAGAGAACAAAGAGTTTGAACCGGCCCTATCCTCTCTTCGCTGTATTATGGGAGGGGGAGAAAACTTTCCTGAAATTTTGATGAAGTTTTTAAAGGAAAATACGAAGGCACGCATTTATAATCTGTATGGTCCGACGGAAACAACAATCTGGTCCACAGCAAAAGAATTGACATATGCGGATAACATGTCTATAGGTACACCGATCGCAAATACAAGACTTTATATTATGGATGCAAGCGGTCATCTGCTTCCGAGAGGCGTTTTTGGAGAACTCTGCATTGCAGGTGATGGTGTTTCAAGAGGATACCGGAATCGAAAAGAGGAAACGGAAAAGCATTTTGTAGAGTCAAAAGAACTGGGAGGAATTCGTATCTATCGTACGGGAGACAGAGCAAGATTACTGGATTCCGGAGAAATCGAACTTTCCGGAAGAATTGATTCTCAGATTAAGCTTCATGGCTGCCGCATCGAATTGGGTGAAATTGAAGCGGTCGTTCAAAATAGCCATTTTGTAGAAAATGCATCGGCTGTTGTACGAAAGAGCAATGACGGCAATGACCAGCTATTTCTGTTTTACAGCAATCATGAGGATGCAGAACAGCAGCTTCGGAATTATATCGCAGGAAAATTGCCGGTATATATGGTGCCGGACCGTTTTGTACGGATGGAAAAGCTGCCGATTACCAGTAATGGAAAAATTGACAGGAAATTTCTTGAAAAAGTGGAAATAGATATGAGTTCGGATGACAAGCGTGTTACCGAAAGCATAAGTAATACGCATACAATATCTGCAGCCGGAAAGGATAAGCAAAGTGTAAAACATCGCATTCTGGAAATCTGGAAAGAGGTTTTACATAATGATGCCGTAACGGCAAATGACAATTTCTTTGATGTGGGCGGAAACTCTTACAGCCTGATGTTGGCAGCAAATAAGATAGGCGAACTTCTTGGAACAAGTATGGATCTGACAATATTATTTGAATATCCTACTGTACAGGGACTTGTAGATTATCTGAAATTGGATGAGAAGACCGGAGAGGAAAGTGCAGCAGAGAAAGAGAGCCTATTAAAAGAGAGCCTATTAAAAGAAAGCCTATTAAAAGAAAGCGAATCGGAACCGCAAAAGCAGGAAGTGTTAAAGCAGGAACAAAGCAACAGAAAAATTGCAGTAGTGGGAATGGCAGGAAGATTTCCTGAGGCAGAAAATGTTGATGAGTTTTGGAAGAATATAAAAGCAGGAAAGGAAAGCATTCGTTTCTTTGAAGAAAAGGAATTGCTGGAAGCAGGGGTGCCGAAAGCAGATATAGAGAACCCTTCTTATGTAAAGGCAAAGGGATATCTGGAAGATGTACAGTATTTTGATGCGAAGTTTTTTGGAATGACCAAGAAAGAAGCCCAGATTATGGATCCTCAGATACGAACGCTGATGGAATGCTGTTATCATGCTTTGGAAGATGCCAATTGCGATCTGAAAAGATATGAAGGAGACATTGCCCTGTTTGCAGGCAGCAGTTCGAACGCTTTGTGGATGTCAAAGTTTGCGGGAAATAAGGATATCGTAGACATGTTTAGTGCCATGACGGTTAACGATAAGGACTTCCTGACGACACAGATTTCTTATAAGTTGAATTTGACAGGTCCAAGTATCAATGTTCAGACAGCGTGTTCTACATCGCTTGTGGCAATTTGTCAGGCAGCGCAATGTCTGCTTGAGGGGGATGCCGATATGGCTCTTGCAGGCGGTGTTTCGATCACTTATCCGAGAAAAGAAGGATATGTATGGCATGAGAATATGATTTATTCAAAGGACGGACACTGCCGGGCATTTTCGGATGACGCGACAGGTACCGTATCCGGTAATGGCTGCGGGGTTGTAGTGTTGAAACCATTCGAAAAGGCAGTCGAAGACGGAGATGATATCTATGCTGTTTTGGAAGGATTTGCTGTAAATAACGACGGTGTAGGAAAGGTTGGATATTCTGCACCAAGTATTGCGGGACAGAAAAAGGTCATTGAAAAAGCTCTGACAAGAGCACAGGTTGCTCCGGGAGATATTGGTTATGTGGAGGCACATGGAACGGGAACAAAATTAGGAGATCCAATTGAAATTGAAGCACTGAAACAGGCATGGAAAATAGAAGAAACAGGCAGCTGTGCAATCGGTTCAGTAAAAGCCAATGTCGGTCATCTGGATGCAGCAGCAGGAGTAACCGGTTTTATGAAGGCAGTAAATGTGCTGTATCATAGAACGATTCCGCCAATTGTTAATTTTTCAAAGCCAAATCCAATGATTCATATGGAGGAAACGCCATTTTATGTGGCAAGACAGGCGATGGAGCTGAAAGAAAAATATAATTATGCAGCAGTGAGTGCATTTGGAATCGGAGGAACGAATGCACATGCAATTTTAGGCGCTGCACCGACAGAGAAAAACCAGTATAAAAACGAGGATATGGGATTGCTGTTGTTTAGTGCAAAAACAGAGAACTCATTAGTACAGACAGCCAAAGCAGTGATAGGAGAGATGCAGGAAAAGAAATTTTCAGCGGCGGATGTGGCACATACACTGAGTGTAGGCCGTGCACAGCTGCCAGTAAGAATGGCTGTGACCATGTATGATCAAAAAGCGGAGATGCAGTTTGATGAATATTCTTCGGAAATCTGTTTCCTGGATGAAGAAAATGAAAAGGGAATTCAGGGTGTTTATATTTTATCGGAGGATGAAGAAGCTCTCTGTAGATTCGGACGAGGTTTGATGGGCGCAAGGGCAAGGCACGGACTGGTAAGACGTTTCAGAAAAATACTGGGAGATCTGATGAACACATGTGAATGGAATTATGGTCAGATGCTCGAGCGTGTCATCTATGGAGAGGAAGATCTTGTACCTGGTGTGTATGATGAGACTGAACTTATTGTTACAGCAGCAGCAGTTGAAACAGCATTGTATCACCTTTTGAAATATTGCGGTGTACGGAAAGTTACGTTAGAAAGCAAAAGGGCAGGCAGAATTGCAGCAGCGGTAATTGCGAAAGGAAGTGATTTCGGTGAAGCTTTGAATCTGATTCGTACGGACATAAGCGGTGAGTATGAGCAAAAGACGGGCGTTCTGCATCAAAGAGGCAGCAACGAAAATTTCTATTCTCTTTCGGTTGGCAGAAGATCTTACGAAGATTCTATAAAGGCACAAGAAGAGTTATTGGAGATTATAGGAAGATTGTGGGCCGGCGGCTGCAGTTTGGAAATCGGCAAGATCAATCCGGGGAGAAAATTACATATTCACGGCTATGTCTTTGAAAAGGAAGAGTTTGAAGCAGACGTAAAACCATATTCCTTACAGCGGGAAAATGAGGTACCGGCACAGGAGCGCACAGTCAGATGCAGTACAGAAGAAGATGTGTTTGAAGTGTTTGCCGATATATGGGAGGAGGTACTTGGAGAAAAGAATATCACGCAGGAAAGTGATTTCTTTGAAGCAGGCGGAGATTCTCTGGGATCTATTCGAATGGCGGCTTTGATAGAGCGGAATTTTGGAGTTTCCATTCCACAGGATATATTATTCGAGAAATCATCTGCCGGTGAAATTACTGCATGGATCTATGCGCATTTAGAAATGGGAAAAAATCAGCAGGAATTTTCAAAAAGAGAAATTCTTCCTTTGGAAACACAGGAATTTTATCAGACATCGGCAGCTCAAAAGCGTTTATATACCGTGCAGAGTATGCAGCCGGAGAGTGTAGCATATAATCTGGCGGCTGTTTATGTCGTAGAAGGTGAAATAGATGTGCAGCGTGTGAAAGAGACGGTACAGAGACTGGTTGAAAGACATGAAGCATTCCGTACTTCCTTTGGAGTCAGAGATGGAGAAATCGTTCAGTATATTGCGGAAAAGGTTCAGACACCGATTGAATTTTCAGAGGAGAAATCAGCAGGGTTAAAGGAGCTGATCCGTGAATTTGTACAGCCATTTGATCTGACAAAAGCGCCGTTACTTCGGATGAAGGTGGTTCGTATATCAGAAAATAAACATTATTTTTTGATGGATATGCATCATATCATATCTGATCAAAGCTCGATTGATGTTCTGATGAAAGACTTTTATGCGCTGTATGTGGGAGAAAATCTTACACCATTAAAGATTCATTTTAAAGATTTTGCGGCATGGCAGAATAAAAAGATCAAAGACGGAGAAATGGATCAGCAGCTTTCGTATTGGATGAAGCAGTTTTGTGAGGAGGCACTGCAGACAGATCTCCATCATGACTATTTAGTGCCTGCTAAGAGAAGTTTTTCCGGAAAGAAACTTCATTTTGCGTTCGGCTCTGACTTGTGCGGGAAGTTAGATGCGTTTGCAGGCAGTAATAATGTAACGCCGTATATGGTAATGTTCTTAACGTTGGAATTATTGCTGTGGAAATATACGCAGCAGAAAAACCTGATTATCGGGACGGCTGTAGAAGGCAGGCGGAATGCAGGGCTGCAGGATCTGGTGGGAATGTTTGTAAATACACTTGCTGTCTGCACATCTGTAGATGAAGAAAAGAATATAAAACAACAGCTGGAGGATGTAAAAAAGACAATTCTTGCTGCTTTTGAAAATCAGGACTGTCAGTTTGATTCCGTAGTCGAGGAACTGCGTAACCGAACAGGGATGAATGAGACATTAATTCATGTCATGATGAATTATGTGACAAAAGGAACTCAGGAGATCTGTGTAGACGGTTTAAAGATGTATCCATATGAAGAAGAGGAGATATCAGCAAAGTTTGATTTAATGTTTGTGCTTGAAAAATGCGACAGCAGCTATGCAATGGATATCGAATATGCATCAGAATTATTTGCAGAGGAAACGATAAGGCAGATGGGCCGGAATTTCTTATTATTGCTGGATATGGTTATTGGCAATGCGCAGTTACCTGTAAAAGAACTGGCATTGCCGCTGACCAAAAGCGATCAGATGCTTTATGAGAAAATCAACGATAAGCAGCAGATTCCTGTGGACAGGTCAATTGCAGAAATTTTTGAAGAAGTAGCGGAAAGAGAGAAAGAAAGAGTTGCTGTTAAATGCGGCGAAGCAGTTACAACGTATGAAGAATTGAATCAGCTGGCGGATTTTCTGGGAATACAGTTAAGACAGATGGGAATTCGAAGGCATGACCGGGTAGCACTTATCTTAGAACCTGGTGTACTGCAGATTGCGTCAATCATAGCAGTTTTAAAATGCGGGGCATGTTACGTGCCGATTGACCCTCAATATCCGAAGGACCGGATTGAATTTATGCTCTCGGACAGTGCTGCGGGGGCAGTGATTGTACAGGAGTGTTATGCAGGTATCAGCGGAAACTGTACAAAAGAACTGGTGATAAGCGAAGATACCATACGAAACAGAATGCAGGAAACAGAATGCGGAAATTTTGTCCGTGAGGAAGAATTATCAATCAATGATGAAGCATACATTATCTACACTTCAGGCTCGACGGGAAAGCCCAAAGGGGTATCAGTGAGCGGGAAAAATATTTTAAGGATTGCTTATCAGCCGAATTATATGCAGGTGTGTCCGGGAGATTGTATTCTGCAATTGGCAAACTATGCTTTTGACGCATCGATTTTTGAGATCTTTACAACAATACTGACAGGAGCGTACTGTGTAGTGATTTCAAAAGATGCATTACTGGATTTTTCCAGGCTTAGCCAGATTTTAGGTGAGCAAAGGATCAAAGCTACGTTTATAACAGCAGCCCTCTTTAATATGATTGTGGATTATGATGCAAACATGCTGAAAAATATTGATAAAATTCTTGTGGGTGGAGAAGCACTTTCTGTCTCGCATATGAGGCGTGCTTTGAACGTACTTGGAAAAGGACATCTGTATAATGGTTATGGACCTACGGAAACAACGGTATTTGCAACCTTTTATCCAATCGATGAAATTGAAGATCATTGTGAAAGTATTCCAATCGGTCATGCAGTGTCAGATACCACACTTTATGTTCTGGACACTTATGGACATCTGGTTCCGGCGGGAGTGCCGGGCGAACTGTGTGTCGGAGGATCCGGAGTCGCCAATGGATATATTAACAATCAGGAACTGACCAGGGAAAGATTTCAGCATATTACATTTGGGAATAAAGAGAGGATTTACAGAACCGGAGACAGAGTAATTCTCAGAAATGACGGTGAAATCATTTATATAGGAAGAACTGATTTCCAGGTAAAAATTAATGGTTTCCGTATAGAACTAAGGGAAATTGAAAAACAGTTTGATTCTATTGAGGGAGTCAAGGAAACTGCGGTTCTGGTACAGAAAGACAGCCAGGGAGCAAAATATGTGGCTGCATATTATACCTTGCAGGAAAAGAAATATGAATATCTGACACCTGCGTATATAAGCAGTTATTTGCGTAATCTTGTGCCAGTTTATATGATTCCGGCAAAGATTGTCTGTGTTGAACAGATGCCGCTGAATGCAAATAAAAAGATTGATTATACAAAACTTGCCCAGATGCGAGAGGATACTCCCGTTTATCAGGGAGCAGCAGAAAGTCAAAAGAATTTGAAAGCTTCTGTAAAATATGTGTTGGATGTTATGAGAGAAGCTTTAAGCAATCCCGGAATTCATCCGGAGGACAACTTTTTCTTCAGCGGAGGGACTTCAATCAGGGCAATTGCTATGGCACAGAAGTTCAGAGAAGCAGGATATGAAGTGGGCGTAAATGATATATTGACACATCCTACAGCATCAGAACTTGCAGAGCTTCCAGCCTTTCAGAGATTAGACAAACAGGAGGGGCAGTTTGCCAATGCAGTGAATAAACGACCGGTCCGCCATGCTGATCAGGAGGAGTTGGAAGGAATCGTACAGTATAGTTATATGGCATCTGATATTTTGCGGCAGGTATTGCAAAAAGGAAAGACGGTAAAAGAGTTTGCAATGGCAGCTGTACAGGAGCTGCATTTGGAAAAAACGCAGAGAGTCAGCGGTATGAGTGTACAGATATATACGGCAAAAAGTACAGAAGATGTCAAAGCAGCAATTGCACAGGAACTGTGCAGACATCAGTTGCTTCATGCAGCTGCAGATTTTGAGCGTAAAGTATGGCTGGAGAAAGAAATTTCCATAAGTAATAAGCAGCTTGCCCAATACATTTCTGTTGTGGATGCGACGATGTATGATGACGCTACAAAAGAAGTTCTGGAGGAAATGATACAGACAAACATGATAACACAAGCCCCCAAAAGCGGTGAAGTGATGTGGAAATTATGTTGTATCAAAGAAAGTGACGAAAGCTATCGGATTCTCTGGATATTTGATCATATTTGTTTTGACGGTATGAGTGCTGAGGTTATACGGCAGGATTTGTTATGTATGTTGGCAACATCCCAGGATAACGGTGAGATTGCGCTGCAAAAACCACAGACGTACAGTGACTATGTTGAGAATATGCAGAAAAACAGAGAGATTTCCGCTGATCTGGAAACACTGAAAGAAGGTTTTCAAAACTGGAATGATTTGAATGATATCTGTATTGCTTCCATAGAAAAAAAGGCCGGAGACATAAAGCAGATTCAGATGCGGATGCAGTTAGGGGAGAATTCCGAAGAAGCGTTTGATCTGGCGTTAAAAGGTACGATACGCTTTTTGCAAAGCTATCTTTGTGAGACGGAAATCCCGATGATGATCCTGAATTACGGAAGGGTGTTAAAAGAGCAGGAATATTATAACTGTGTCGGAGAATTTCTGGATTTGCTTCCGGTTGTATTAAAGGAAGAATGTCCGGAAAAAATTGTGGAAGATGCACTGAAAAGGAAAGAGGGCGTGAATCTGATCGACGTGCTGGCGAATGCAGAAGATTCTTCCTTATTTGAAGAATTGTATTCCAGAGAGGGAAGAGGAGCATTTATTCTTTGGAATTTCCAGGGCTACGTTGAAGGGAAAGAACGGGAGACATTTGAAGAAGCCGTACAATCTTTACCGTCCGACATGCTTGCAGACTTTGTAATTGTGGCAGGTTACGATGCAACGGGAATCTATGTGCATCTGGAATCCGTCTATGGCTTTGACATAGAAGCATTGAAGGACGCTCTTTCGGGTACAGGTTTTCACTTAGAAGATGAAGTCTGATGAAATGGAAAAGCAAACAGCGTAGTGATTAGAAAAATAAGTGATGAGAGGTACGAAAGGTGAGAGTAGCATTAGCAGAAGGTATCAAAAAAGATGTTTCACATGGATATAAACATGTATATGATTTGTTGGAACATGCAGTAAGGATTGCACCGGAAAAGGGGACATACTATATTCGTGAAGATGGGAGCGAGGAAAAGGTTACATATAGTACACAAAAAAAGACTGCGTTAGGAATTTTGGCTTCTTTGCAGAAAAAGGGGGTAAAAAAGGGAGATTATCTTATAGCAGATGTTTCAGATACAAAAAATTATCATTTTTTGATGTGGGCATGTTTTTACGGCGGTATTATTATTACCGCCCTCCCGAGACCGGATTTTAGTGTGAAAGATTCAGAAACCGTAAATGGAACAAAGCAAATATGGGAAATGTTGGGAAAGCCTGTGTTTGTAACGGACGATGAAATGAAAAATCTTTATGAAAGAGTGTTGGGATCGGGAAAGACAGAGAGTATGCAGGAGTTGTTTTCCGAAGACAAGGGAAATATTGCAGAAATTTCCAGAGACGATGCAGCATATATTCAGTTTTCTTCCGGAAGTACAGGAAATAAAAAGGGAGCTGTTTTGAGCAATGAAAACCTGATTCAGGCCAGTTGCGGAATTGTGGACTTTGAACAGTGTACAGATTCGGAAAGACCATTAATGTGGCTGCCTCATACACATAATTTCGGGGCTTTCACATTCTGCCTGTTGTCGGTTGTTCTGGGGATAGATTCCTGGAGTATGAAGACAGAAACTTTTGTAAGAAATCCGGTTCTCTTTATGCAGAAGGTAACGCAGCACCGGGTGACAAGATTGTGTACGAATAATCTTGGGATTGGAATTTTGGTACAGATGGCAGCACAGGTTGATACCCGTATGTTTGATTTATCCGCATTGGCGGCGATCTATATAGGATCAGAGAAACCGTCGGTGAAATTAATGGGTGCGTTTGCAGCATTATATCATATCAATGAAAATGTTTTCCGGGCAGGGTACGGAATGTCAGAGACGGTACTGACCGTAGCCTCAAGTCGGGGATTTGACAGTAAAAAAGTTCTCCGGATTTCCAGAAAGGAAATGAGCGAGAATAACAAAGCGGTAGCGTTTCAGGGGGAAAATCCAGAGGAAAGCATTTGTCTGCTGGAGCATGGGCGTCCTGTTACGAATGTCACAATTGGTATTTTCAATGAAAAGAATCAACTCTTAGAAGAGAATGAGATCGGCAGCATACGTGTAAAAAGCGCTACCGTGTTTCAGGGATACTGTAATAGTAATACCGGGAACGATGAAAGCATTTTTGCTGACGGATGGTTTATTACCGGGGATATAGGGTTTATACGGGATGGTCAGCTTTATATTGCAGGAAGAAGTAAAGACATTATTATTATCCGGGGTGTTAATTACATGTTGACTGATTTGGAGGCAGTCGTACAAAACAGGCTGGGTAAAGAAGGAAAAGTGGTGTTTATTGCTTCTGAAAATGAGTCGGGAGAAGAATTGGTTGCATTTTTCGAGCATGAGTTTTCGGAGGAAACAAAAAAGCACTATCTGGAGTCAGTTGATAAAATCAAGGGATGCCTGGGGACTGAATTTGGGTTAGAAGTAAAGACAGTTATTCCTGTATCAGAGATTAAGATGACAGCCAGCAGAAAACTGGATCGGTATGGGATGAAAAGGGCATATCAAAGCGGAGAATATAACGATATTTTGCAGAAGGTACAGGAACTTGAAGCGGTAACTGTTTCGAAAAACGAGGGTTATGGAGAACAGCATCAGAAATTAGCTTATGAGATACGGAAATGTTGGGGAAAAGTTTTAAATCTGGATCCCGAAGGTATTTCTTTTCAGGCATCGTTTAAAAGTATCGGCGGAAATTCTGTGAAGGGATTTTTTCTTATTCAGGAGATAGAGGAATTCTTAAGAAATGATGGCAGGCCAGATATAAAGTTAAATCAAAACCTGCTTGTAAAATGTGCAACAATCCAGGAAATGACCGATTATATCGAGGGAGTTGAGAGAGAAACAAAGTCTGGGGATATGCAGGCCCAAAAAGAAAAGGAAGTAGCGATAACGGGTATGGCTTTCCGGCTTCCTGGAGCTTCCACGCAGGAAGAATTGTGGAAAATTCTTGAAGAAGGAAAGGATTGTGTACATAAAGTAAGTGAAAAAAGAAAGAAATTAAGTAAAGAAGAATCCTGGGATGATATTTTCGGAGAAATTGAAGAAATTGACGCTTTTGATTATGAATTTTTCAATATCACAAAGGAAGAAGCCGATTTTATGGATCCGCAGCAGAGACTGTCATTGGAGGTAGCTTATGAGGCATTGGATGACAGCGGAGAGGGTGTGATTGATGATAAGGAAAAAAATATTGCAATTTTAGCGGCAACGAGTGGAAATTCCTATTATCCGCTGCTGTTGGATTATGTAAAGAAAAACGGAACAAAGGATATTCCGCCGATGACAATGGTAGGAAATCTGGGAAGTACGATTGCTACAAGAGTGGCACAGTATCTAAACAGCAGAGGCTGCGCAATGGCGATTGATTCCGCATGTTCTTCCTTTATGACCGCATTCCTGTTGGCGGAAAAAATGATTCAATCAGGAGAGTGCGAGGGCGCTTTGGTGTTGGGAGCAAACATTTTTCCGACTTCGTATACACATGCAATTGCAAGGTGTGCAGGTATTCTTTCTAAGGGAGATTGTACAAAAGTTTTTGACAAGAATGCAGACGGCTCACTTCTCGGAGAGGGTGTTGTTGCGGTTTATTTAGAGGGATTGGAACATGCAAGGAAACATAAAAAGAATATTTATGGAGTGATTGCAGGCGGTGCTATGAACAATGACGGAACATCTTTAAGTGTAATGGCGCCGAATCCGGCCGGACAATATGATGTTTTGAAAAAAGCATATCAGGAATCGGGTGTAAATGTCAGCGATATTACCTATATTGAAGCTCACGGAACAGGAACAAAAATTGGTGATCCCATTGAATTATCTGCATTACAGCAAATATTCCAGGGGTTGCATGGGGAAAACGGGGAAGAAAAGGTTCCGGTAGGTTCCATAAAGTCAAATTTTGGTCATTTGCTTCCCTGTGCAGGCGGAGCAGGTCTTATTAAAGTCTTGTTGTGTTTAAAAAATAATAAATTGGTGCCTAGTCTTCATGTAGACGAGGTAAATCCTTTGTTAGAAAAAAAGGAGTTTCCGCTTAGGATTATTACAGAAGTGCAGGATTGGAAACGTCCGGAAAATGGCTGCCGTTATGCCGGTATCAGTTCTTTTGGTATTGGAGGAACCAATGCTCACGTTATCATCAAGGACGCTCCGGCAGATAACAGAGAAGCTTCCGGACAAAAGTATTATCTTGTTGCTGCTTCGGCAAAGGATGAGTATGCGCTTTCTGTTATTCAGGATCGTCTCTCTGACCTGCTACAGGAAAAGGAAATCAGACCGGAGGATTTGAGTTACACTTTGCAGATGGGAAGAAACCATTACAAATATCGTCTGGCGTTTGTGATAGACGAGGAAAAAAATATCTGCGGAGATAAAGCGACCGGTATGCGTTACAGAGTCACCGGAAGTAAGGTTGTGGTTTTAAGTGAAAATGATTTCATGAATGAAGGGGAGAGAAAAGTATTTTCAGATATGATAAAACGCGTGACAAGTGGAAAGTGTTGTCTGCGGGAAAAGGACGAGGAGTTTAAAGCGGACTGCGTGATATGTCTGAACGCCTCGGAAGAATTTATGAAACATGTGGCAGAGAAGGCGAAAGAGGTAAGAGGGTTAAAGTATTCTTTGGCGGAAGAAGAAAGAGAACTATCTTTTCAATTATTATTAAAAGAATTATATGCATGTGGTGCAGAGATTGACTGGGAACAGGTATGGAAGGAAGAAGCAGGAAGGATCATTTCCCTTCCGGCGTATCCGTTTAAAAAGACAACTGCATGGATCGAATCTTAAGAATTATAGAAGTAATATTGTAAACAGACAGAAGGAGGGTTGGAATTTATGTCAGTCATGACAGAATATCATGAGAGAGTAAAAAAATTATTGCCGGGCGGAGTACATTATAATTTTAATCTGCCCTGGGAAGAAAGTCCGATCCATTACCAAAGGGCAAAAGACAGCCGGGTATGGGATATGGATGGAAAGGAATATCTTGATTTATATGCCCGTTTCGGTGCAATGATTGTAGGGCATGGAAACAAAGAATATAATGACAGCTTAAAAGAAGTTATGGACAGGGTGTTGTCGGTAAGTCATTGTGATCTGGACGCAGAAGCGCTGGAAGCAATTCATCAATATGTTCCTTCAGCTGAAATGATCCGGTTCGGACTTTCCGGTACGGAAATCGTGCAAAATGCGATCAGAATTGCACGTGCTTATACAGGAAGAAACCGGTTTGTCAGATTTAATAATCATTATCATGGTAATGCGGATAATATTATGGGCGGTCACAGTACAGACCCGGAAAATCCTGTGCCCATGGATTACAGAGGGGATACGAAAGGCACGGAAGGACGGGCAGTCGGTATATTGGAGGATCAGTCGTATCTGATTGAGTGGAATGATGCGGAGCTTTTAGAAGAACTCTTAAAGGCGCACGGAGAAGAGATTGCGGCAGTAATTATGGAACCCGTATGTGTAAACGGCGGAAGTATTATGCCAAAGCCAGGCTATCTGCAAAAAGTGAGATCGCTATGCGATACATATGGAATTGTGCTTATTTTTGATGAAATCATTACAGGATTCCGGATGGGAATTGGCGGTGCACAGACAGTATTTGGAGTAACACCGGATCTGACAACGCTTGCAAAGGCAATTGCAGGCGGTGGAGTACCTGTTGCCGCCATAGCCGGAAAAAAAGAAATTATGCAGCTGCTGACAGAAAAAAGGGTAATACATGCAGGAACTTTTAATGGATATCCGCTTGGAACAGCAGCCGTGAAAGCTACTATAGATATTTTAAGCCGGGATCATGGAGCAGCATATGAATATATGAAGGCACAGGCAGGTAAAATACACGAAACATTGAGGAAAATTGCACAGGCAGAGAAGTTTCCGTTGGTTGTTCAGGGACCTGAATTATGCGGAGCATATCATTGTTGTGAGAAAGAGTTGGAGAAACCATCAGAATATATATCGGACATTCAGATAAAAGATGTAATTTTGAATGCTGCTCTGCAGAGAAATGGAATTCTGGTTTCCAGTATTTCACGGATATATCCGAACATTACACTTTCTGATCAGGACGTTGAGTGGTTTGAAGAAAGAGCCGGGGCAGCAATCAGAGAAGCAAAAGAGTTAATTGACGAATTATATGCATAAAAGGAAGAGAGGAATCTATGGCAGCAGTAAAAGATATGTCGCAAGCAAAGAATGAGAATGGATATAAAAAGTATCTATGGATTTATCTGGGAATTACCTTCGGCTTAAGCTGGGGGATGAGTATTTTGTATGTTGTTTTTTATGATGTACTTTCCCCGTATGTTGGAGAATTAAATATAAGTAATCCTTTTGTTATGGTTTCACTGAATTCGCCTTCCATAGCGGGTATTTTCATTTACCTTATATATGGAGGCTGGCGTGGAATGGCAAATTTTTTGAAACGTTTGATTCCAAATAAAAAAGAGTGTATCTGGTTTCCGGTTCTATTTGTAATGTCAGTATTGTTTTATGTATGTATGCACTTTGGGTCTAAGTGTTTCGGAATCCCGCTTCCGGAGGTAACGATGGACAGTAAGGAAAGAGTTATTACCTTACTGAAAAATATTTATGAAGAGACGGGTCTCCTCGGAGGCGCACTTGGATGGTATGGATTTTTACTTCCCTATATGCAGAGAAGAATGAAATCCAGTATAAAAGCCGGACTTGCTACAGGTTTCATGTTTGGTTTATTTGTTTTACCGGGGTATTTATTTTCCTCCTTTGAAACAGCAACTGCATATCCGTTTTATGTATTGCAGTTAATGTTTTTTTCTGTATTTATTACTTTTGTTTTTAATAAAACGAGAGGGAATGTGTTATTTTTTATTTTTGCATTTTGGCTGGTAGCTTCCGGAAGCAAATTACAGTTTTATAATTTTGTTACGAGCGTACAGATTTTAGAGATGGTGTTCTTTGCAATTGTATCAATCGGTGTATATTTGTGGTACAAAAAAGAAAAAGGTGAAGATTTAAATATAAGCGGACTATGTTGTTTTCCGGAGTTTATAGAACAATAGGTGAAAGGACATTATGAAAAAAGTTTTTTTAAAAACAAACGATAAGTCAGGCAGTCAGGTTGTGATGTTTCCGTATTTGGGAGGGAGCGGAACATCATTACTTAAGTTTGCGAAGGAGCTGGATAAAAAAGACGATTATGAGATTTTTGTAGCTTTTCCACCGGGACATATGGGATCTGAGAGAGAGCTTTGCAGTAATCTGGGTGATTTGCTGGAACTTTACTATACACAGTTGAAGGAAATTTTAAAACCAGATTGTATTTTTTTTGGTCACAGTATGGGAGGAGTCATTGCATACTTTTTAGCAAAGAAGCTTTCTGTTTCTAACCCAGAGATAAGACCAAAAGCTATTATTTTGTCGGCATCTCCGGCACCGGATTTTATGGCGGGAAAAAGGTTGTCAGTCAGTGAGGACGCAGTGCTTTTAAAGGATCTGGAAGGAATAGGCGGATTACCGGAGGAATTGCTGGAGAACAGAGAACTTCTGGATTATTTTCTTCCGATTTTCAGGGCAGATTATAGAATTTTGGAAGATGCGGCAAAGGTTCCACCGCAGTTAATAGATATTCCTGCAAAATTTATCTGGTGTTATAAGGATGAAATGGTCCAGGCAGACAAACTGGTGAGATGGAAAAAGTATATAAGCGAAATAGGCGTATTCAGAACAATGCCGGAGGATGCAGGGCATATGTATTTGAATACAAAGGCTGAGTTAGTTGCAGAAATGATTCACGACTATATAAGTGGAAAAGTATAAAAGGATAAAACGAATGAAAGAAAAAAGCGGATTTTCAGTATTTTTAGTAATATGGTTTGGACAATTGATTTCTAGTATAGGAAGTGGTTTGACATCTTTTGGATTAAATGTCTATGTATTTCAGCGGACAGGAAATGCAACGGCATGTTCGGCAGTTATGTTGTGTGCATTTCTTCCAATGGTGTTATTAACTCCTTTTTCCGGTATTTTAGCAGACCGCTACAGCAGAAGAAAATTAATGCTTATCGGAGATTCTTTTTCGGCAGTTGGTCTTTGCGTTATGCTTGCAGGTATTCTTGCAGGAAATGATAATACAGTTATGATATGTATCTGCGTGTTTAGCAGCGCTGTTTTTTCATCATTGATGGATCCGGCTTATAAGTCTACGGTGACGGATTTGCTCACCGTGGAGCAGTTTTCAAAAGCAGGAGGGCTGATCCAGTTAGCTTCCGCAGCTAAGTTTCTGATTGCGCCTGCATTGGCAGGAATCATAATAAAACTTGGCGGTATAGAACTGATTTTAATGATAGACATATGTACATTTTTCCTGACGCTTTTCTCTGTGATTTATGCTGGAAAATTAATGGACAAAAGACAAAATCTGCAGGAAGATAAGACAACAAGTTTTTTTGCAGATCTGTCAGAAGGATGGAATACTTTGGTAAAGAACAAAGGAATTATGGCGTTGTTGCTGCTTTCTACGGTAATTACATTTTATATCGGTTTTGTAGAAACGCTGCTTACGCCAATGCTTCTGGAATTAACAGATTCTTCCAAGCTTGGAATCATAACATCAGTCAGCGCAGTGGGCATGTTAATTACAAGTCTTATTTTGGGAATGAAAGGAATTGAAAGAAAATATGTAAATGCACTGGCGATGTCTTTTGCGGCGATGGGTATACTGATCTGTTTTGTTGGTGGTATTACAAATCTCTATATTATAACTGCAGCAGGATTCTTGTTCTTTGCTATGCTGCCGATTGCTAATACATGTATTGATGTCTTGGTGAGAAGCAGCCTGGAAAAAGAGACACAGGGACGTTTGTGGGGGCTGATATCACTGATTTCACAGATTGGTTATATTCTGGCATATGGTTTATCAGGTCCGTTGGCAGATTATGTATTTAACCCACTTTTTTATAAGGATGGCCTCCTTGCGGACAGTATTGGAAAGATTGTTGGCGTAGGCGAGGAAAGAGGCATAGCATTTATGATGATGCTTTGCGGAATTTCAATGTTTATCTTTAGTATTGTAATCAGCCGGAACAGAGCAATAAGAAAAGTGGAAGAACGATATCTTCTTCAAATGGAAAAAAGTATAGAGAAGAAAGGAAACCTATGTTAAAGAAAATTATTTTTCGCGACTTGAAAAGAGGTAAGGCAGTTAGTATCATACTTTCGCTATTTATTGCAGTTTCAGCAATGTTAAGTGCAGGTGCGGCAGATTTGTTGTATTCTCTGGTTTGTTCTATGAATCACTTTTTTGAAGTGTCCCAGACATCGCATATGCTGCAGATGCACAGCGGTAAAATTGAGGAAGAGGAGATTGCTGAATTTGCGGAAGCACATGATTATATTGAAAAGTATCAGATCGTAACTTTACTCAATGTGGAGGGAGATTCTCTCATACTTGATCAAAGTGGAAATACGGAACTTGGGAGTGTAATAGATAATTCGTTTGTAATCCAAAATACGAAGTTTGATTTTCTGTTGGATGAGGAAAATAAAGTTGCAGAGGTCTCAGAAGGCGAGGCGGCAGTTCCGATCTATTATGCCATGAAATATAATCTGAAAAAAGGCGATACCATAGGTGTCAGAACAAAAAACGGAATGATAAATTTTGTTATTTCTGCTTTTGTGAGAGATTCACAGATGAATTCTTCTTATATTTCATCTAAAAGAATTTTGTTATGTGAGAAAGATTGGATCAATCTGGCAAACCAGACAGGAAGTATGGAATATATGATTGAATTCCGGATTGCTGATACAGATAAAACAGATGCATTGGAAACAGAATATCTGGAAGCAGGACTTCCTGCAAACGGAGCAACGCTCACTTATTCAGGAATACGGTTACTGAACAGTCTGACAGATGTTATGATGGCAGCGCTGATTATTCTTGTTGCAGTTTTACTCATTGTCATTTCTATACTATGTATCCGATTTACAATGGTAGCCAGTATCGATGAGGACTATATGGATATAGCGACCATGAAGAGTATTGGCGTTCCGGCGAAATTTATTGCAGATATCTATCTGAAAAAATATTTTATTATTTCCATGGCAGGCTGTATAATCGGATATTTACTGTCCTTCCGTATCAGAGGTGTCGTTCAGGAAAATCTGAATGCCTATATGGGACTGGTAGAGAAAAATTTTTATAATTATGTACTGCAGCTTGCAGCCAGTGTAATTGCCGGTCTTCTGGTTGTATTCTTTTGCAGAAAAGCGGTAAAGCGTACAGATAAGGTTCATGTTGTAGAGGCATTACAGGGCAGAAATACGAAAAACAGTGATTCGGCGGTATACCATCCTTCTTTAAAGGGAGCAGGAAAACACTGGGTGAATATAAAACTCGGAATAAAATATATGTTTAGTTATAAAAAGCCATATTTGATTATTACGCTGATTTTTATTGCATTGACCTTTTTTGTGTTACTTCCGATGCAGCTTACAACGACAATTCAGTCACCAAAGTTTACGTCATATATGGGGGTGGCAGAATGTGATGTAAGAGTAGATTTACAGAATGCAGATACGCTTTCAGAGGAATGTATGACAATAAAAGAGATTCTTGAGAAGGATCCGGATGTAGCACTGTTTGAAACATATAATACGTATTCTGCAACATCTGAGAATGAAGAAGGAGAGGAAGTCTACCTGAACTTTGAGACAGGAGATTTTCAGAAATTTGCGATCTCCTGCATGGAGGGAAGAGGTCCCGAAAGTGAAAGTGAACTTGCAGTATCGTATCTTACCTCAACTCAACTGAATAAAAAAGTTGGGGATCAGATCGTAATCGTTCTGAATAAAAGGCAGTATACATTTACGATCTGTGGAATCTATCAGGATATTACGAACGGAGGAAAGAGTGCGAAATCTATGATTCATCCGAAAGATGCTGATGCGTCCAGAGGGGTTATCAATATTGATCTTGTAGAAGGAGCAGATTCTTCAGAAAAGGTAAGCATATTTGGAAAAAGTTTTCCGGGCGGAAAGATCACAGATATTCACGATTATGTTTCACAAAGTATGGGAGATTTTATTTCACAGCTTCGTGGAATCACGGTTCTTACGATGGGGATTGCCTTATTGATTATCATTTTTGCAGTAACAGTATTTTTGAAGCTGCTGATTATCAGAAATAAGGAAGATATTGCAGTCATGAAAGGGATCGGATTCAAAAACTTAGATATCAGAATTCAGTATGGTGTGCGGATTGTGTTATCGCTTCTGATCGGAATTGTGGTTGGGGCGATTTTGGTAAAACTTGCGGGGCAGCCTTTGGTCGGTCAGGTGACTGCTTCTATGGGAGCAGCAGAAATTGTATTTATTACAAATGTTTTTTATGCATATGTATTATGTCCGTTGTTTATGTTTGCCGCAGCTATTGTTACGGTTATTGTAGCAAGTAAAGATCTGAAGAGGATAAAAATTGTAGCAGGAATGTAGAGAAGCAGGAAAGGATACAGATTAATGAATACGATTTTAAAGGTAAAAAAATTAGAGAAAGTCTTTCATACGGAAAAAGGAAGCGAACAGCAGGTGCTAAAAGATATCGAATTTTGTGTGGAAGAGGGGGACTTTATTGCAATTATGGGTCCCTCAGGATCGGGAAAATCGACGCTGCTGTATAACATCAGCGGGATGGATCAGCCCTCTTCGGGTGAAATTCTTCTTGATAATGAGAAGATAAGCGGACTTGATGAGAAGGCATTATCAGACATAAGACTTCGCAGGCTTGGTTATGTGTTTCAGCAGCCACATTTGATCAGGTGTTTATCCGTAAAGGAAAATATTATTCTTGGAGCTTCTCTTCTACATAAGCATACAGGCGAAGAACTGGAGAAAAAAGCAATGAGTCTGATGAAAAAGACCGGAATAGAAGAGCTTGCAGAACGTGACATCAGTACACTGTCCGGTGGTCAGGCACAAAGAGTCAGTATTTGCAGAAGTCTTATGAATGATCCCAGAATCATATTTGCAGATGAGCCGACGGGTGCTTTAAATTCAAAAACATCCGATGAAGTGATGAATTTATTGGTTGATATGAATCAGGCGGGAAGTACGATTATGCTTGTAACTCATGATTCCAAAGTGGCAGCAAAAGCGAATCAGGTATGGTTTTTACTTGATGGATGTATCTATAAAAAAATAACACTTGGAAAGTGGGATAAAAAAGCAGATTCTTTGCTTAAGCGTCAGGAAGAGGTTATGCATATTATGACAAAGATAGAAGTGTGACAAACACTTCAGGTAAAAACAGCAGAATGGAGGAATGATATGGAACAGAGGATAGGTGTAATCGGAGCAGGAGTTATGGGAAAAGGGGTGGCACAGCGTTTTGCAAAATACGGCTATCGTGTAATACTTCTGGATAACAATCCGGAAGTGCTGAAGAATGCTGCCGGAGAAATTTATCGGGATTTAAAAGTAAAGAGCATGTTTGATAAATCTGTCCAGGTGCAGGAAATTATGGAACGTATTTCCGTAGTTCAGGAATATGAGGAGATCCGGGATGTTGACTTTATTATTGAAAATGTATGTGAAAAAGAAGAGATAAAGAAGGAAGTTTATGAACAGCTGAAAGAAATCGTAAAACCAGACTGCATTTATCTGGTTAATACTTCCTGTATTCCAATTACGCGGATCGGTGCATATACGGAAACCCCGGAGAGGGTTATAGGAGTTCATTTTATGAATCCGGTTCCGGTAAAGAATTTTGCGGAAGTTATTCTGGGGAAAAAGACTTCTCAGGATACGATAGAAAAAGTAGGCGAACTTTTACATAGTGTACAGATTGATTATGAAGCAGTGAATGACAGTGCCGGATTTGTCTCTAACAGAGTTTCTCATCTTTTCATGAATGAAGCGGCCTTTCTTGTTTATGAAGGAGTAGCAGATGCAAAACAGATCGACAATATTTTTAAGAAGGCATTTGGACATAAGATGGGACCGTTGGAAACTGCTGACTTAATAGGAATTGATACGGTAGTTGATTCCCTGGAGGTTCTTTACAAAGAGTATCAGGATCCAAAGTTCAGGGTATGCCCACTGCTCCGCCGCATGGTTGAGATGGGAGAAGTCGGAAGAAAGAACAAAAAAGGATTTTATCAGTATTAAAAAACGGGATTTGTATATCAAAAATAAAAATATCTATAACAGTTGGAGGAAAAGAACATGAAAGAAAAAATCAGAGAATTTTTAGGAAGATTTATTGATGAAAGCAGTGTGGCAGATGACGACAACATTTTTGAGAGCGGACTTGTGAACTCCCTTTTTGCAATGCAGTTAGTCAGTTTTATTGAAGAGGAGTTTGAAATCAGTATTGAAAATGAAGAGTTAGATCTTGATAATTTTAAAGATGTTAATTCGATTGCAGCATTGGTAAGTTCCAAGCTTGGATGAAAGTTCGCAGTCAAATATTCCGCAGCAAGCTGCGGGGTATTTGACCCTCGCGGCAGTCGCCAAATGTACATGCAAGCATGTCCACTTGGCTCGTTGCTTCGCAGGAATAAATAAGGAAAAATTATGGAGGTATCTGTGTTGTGAAAGATACAAAGATAAAATGTGTTGTGTGGGATCTGGACAATACACTGTGGGAAGGAATCCTGCAGGAGGGTGATAACATTGTTCTGAAAGAAGAGGCAGCAGCGGTAATAAAGGAACTGGATAAGCGTGGTATTTTGCAGTCCGTCAGCAGTAAGAATGACTATGAATCGGCCAAGGAAAAGCTGGAAGAATTTGGATTGTGGGAATATTTTATTTATCCTCAAATCAATTGGAATCCGAAATCAGAAGCAATTGAAACAATTGCAAAAAGCATCAATATCGGTATCGATACGTTGGCCTTTGTAGATGATCAGGAATTTGAACGGGAGGAAGTATCTTATTCTCACAAAGATGTACTCTGCATTGACGCATTAAAGATTGATAAAATTCTTTCCATGGACTGTATGATGCCGAACTATATCACCACAGACTCTAAAAACAGAAGAGCGATGTATCAAAATGACATTACAAGAAATAATGTGGAAAAGGATTTTCAGGGAACAAAAGAAGAATTCTTAAGTTCCCTGCATATGACTTTTTGTATCAGTAAAGCCAGGGAAAGTGATTTGCAAAGAGCGGAGGAACTGACAGTAAGAACCCATCAGTTGAATTCAACAGGCTATGTGTATTCCTATGATGAATTAAAAGCATGTATTGATGATGAAAAGTATGAGGTCCTTGTGACAAGACTGGACGATAAATATGGTACTTACGGAACCATTGGTCTTGCTTTAATTGAAAAGAACGAGAAAGTCTGGGAAGTGAAGCTTTTGCTGATGTCATGCCGTGTTATGTCCAGGGGAGTGGGAAATATCCTATTAAATTACATTTGTAATGAAGCCAAAAAAGCAGGTGTAAAGCTGCAGGCACAATTTGTTCCCACAGATAAAAACCGTATTATGTATATTACATATAAGTTTAACGGATTCAAAGAAATAAAAGAAAATGATGTGATTGTGTTTGAGGCGGATACAAGTTATGAAAGAAAAATTCCTGAGTATGTGGAATTAGTAGTGGTATAGGAGGGCGCGGATTTTGGAATTTTCATATTCACAAGAGCAAAAAGAATACAGAAAAGAAATTATTAATTTTGCAAGAGAAAATTTAAATGATGAAGAATTTCTGGAACAGTATAATCCGGAAATGTGGAAAAAGGTATCTGATTTTGGCCTTCTTGGATTGACAATCGGGGAAGAATACGGAGGACTCGGGGAAAGTTATCAGACAGCCGCATATGTATATGAAAGTCTTGGATACGCATGTAAAAATAATGGTTTTATCTTTGTGATTAACAATCATGTATGGGTGTCTCAGAATATTATTTATCTATATGGTTCCAGGGAATTAAAGGATAAATATATTCCCAATATGATAACGGGAGAGCACATCGGTGCAATTGCTATTACAGAAGTGAATTCAGGTTCCGATGCATTCAGTATGGTGACAACAGCGAAAGAAGAAGGAGATTATTATATCTTAAATGGCGGTAAAATGTTTATTTCAAATGGGCCGATTGCAGATATTTTTGTTGTTTTTGCTGTAACACAGGAGAATCCGAAAAAGATCACGGCGTTTGTAGTGGAAAGAGCCTTTGAAGGTGTAAAAACGGGGCCGGATATTGAGAAGATGGGGCTGCATGCATGTCCTACCAGTGAGTTGATTTTGGACAATGTTAAGGTCCCCAAAGAAAATATTCTCGGAAGAATCGGCGGAGGAGCCAATATTTTAACCCAGGCAATCGAATGGGAAAGATGTTATGAGTTTGCCCCTCATGTGGGAGTTATGCAGAGGATCATGGAGGAGTGTATAAAACAGGTAAAGATGAGAACGCAGTTTGGAAAACCGATTGGGGAGTATCAGGCGGTTTCACACAAAATTGCGGAGATGAAGATTGCCATAGAAATGTCTAAACTGATGTTGTATAAAATTGCATGGCTGAAGGACAAAAAAAGAACTGCTTACACAGAGGTTTCTGTATTTAAGACATACGTCAGTGAGAATTATATTAAAACCTGCCGTGATGCACTGCAGATTTTTGGTGCTTACGGTTATACGAAGGAATATGGAATAGAGAGAGAACTTAGAGATGCGCTTGCATGCAGTATTTATTCCGGAACAAATGAGATGCAGAAAAATACGATTTACGAGATGGTCAAAATGATGCGTTTGTAAGACCGCATACCCACAAAAGGATAAAAAAATGGAAAATCAAAAAAGCAGAGTGGTTTTATGCATTAAACCGGTAAAAACAGAGTTATTATTTCAAAATAATAATGGTGATAATGAGCCTTTTCAGATGAATCCATACGAATTAAAGGCTTTGGAAAATTTGGCTGCGCTGAAAAAAAGCGGAGAAGGAGATTTTTGCCTGACCTGTGTATGTATGGGAGACAGGAAAGCAGAAAGCGTTTTAAGGCGGGCACTTGCTATGGGAGCGGATGAAGCGGTTCTTGTCAGTGACAAAATATTCGCAGGCTCAGATACTGTGGCCACGACCTACATTCTGCAGAAGGCAGTGGAAAAGTTGGATCATGTTCAAATGATCGTGTGTGGGGCGAAAACCATTGACGGAGAAACCGGACAGGTACCCCAGGGGCTTTGCGAGCGGCTTGGATTTGATTCTATTATAACTGGAAATGAGATTTTAGAAATGAAGGATGCGTGTGTTATCTATAAAAATAGATGCGGAAATACAATAGAAACACTGCAATCGAGGCTGCCGGCCGTTATGAAGTACAATGATTTTAGCGTTAATTTGCCCATAATAAGTCTGCTGGCCATAAAAAAAGCAAAGAAAAAAGAAATTCTGTTTCTGGATTCTGCTGCAATGGAAATAGACCCAAAAAGATGCGGATTAAAAGGTTCCAAAACAAAGGTAAAGGAAATCCGGAACAAGTTTGTTAAAAACGAAAGCATAAAAGTAGATGGAAATGTTCATGAAATGGCTGTAGTACTATCAAATCTTCTTGAGTATGGGGAAGCTGGGAAGGAGAAAAATTTTGGATGATAATTGCAAAAAGGAAATTCTTGTAGTCTGTGACAGTTGTGCAGTAATGAATGAGCATATGGCGCAGATGATCTCTAAGGCAAGAATTTTGGCTGATAAAGGTGGTCATCTTGTCAGTGTTTTATACATAGGAGATGAGAGTGAAAGTACAATCAAAGAAATTTCGGAATGCGGTGCAGATTTTCTTATTTTGGGAATAGGCTGTAAAAATGTTGGAGTGTGGAAATACAGTGACATTATTACGTCAGTGATAAAAAAAAGAAAGCCGAAATTGATTCTTTTTCAGGCAAGCAGTTTTGGAAAAGATATTGCAGCGATCATATCTACTCGTTTCGAAGCAGGACTAACGGCAGATTGTATTGATATTTTGTATGATCCGGAAGAAGGATTTCGGTTTGTACGGGCTGCCATTTGTGATTCTGTAATCGCACAGATCAGTTGTATCAATTGTGATATGAACATGGGCACTGTAAAGGAAGGCGTTTTTGAGCGGTGCAGTGCAGAAAGAAAGTCAGATATTCAGGTTCTTTCATTCCCGGTGGAAGCTGATGAGGATGCATATGATAAAAATGTAATATGCATAGACACTCGTCAGGCAGAACAAGTAAAAAGTGAAATAAATATAAATGAATATGCTACAGTATTTTGTATTGGGCGTGGAGCTTCTTCGCCGGAATGTGTAGAGGCGATTTATGCGCTTGCAAAAAAATATCACGCATGTGTGGTGGGAACAAGACCTGTTATAGAAGAAGGCATTATGAAAAAGGAGCGTCAGGTGGGGCAATCGGGAAAAAGTATTTCGCCGCAGCTTTATGTAGGATTTGGCGTCTTTGGTGCAAGTCAGCATTTGGTTGGGATTCGCAATGCAAAGAAAATTATTGCTGTTAATAAAGATCCAAATGCACCCATTTTTGATTATGCAGATTATTCAATTGTGGCAGATGTGAAAGAACTATTAAATGAATTGAATAAAATACAGGCATTATAAAACAAGAGAAAAAAGGAGTAAAAGGCATGAAAAGAGAAGAAATTACAGAGTATTTAAAGGTTACTCTTGCCGAAACTATGGGCTGTGATGTAGAGGATATTGATGAGAATACAAGTTTTTTTAAATTAGGAGTTACCTCTATTCAGGCATTAAAAGTGATTAATAAAATGAGAAAGGCACTCGAAATAGAAATTAATCCGGCAGCTATTTTTGAATATAAGTGTATTGCAGAGCTTGCAGAATATCTGGAAAGCTGCTTATAAGAAACTTATCAAAGGAGAAAGAGAGTACATTGCTATGAATTATGTTATGCTGTTTCCGGGGCAGGGGTCGCAATACCTTCATATGTGCCATGATTTATATGGAAAAAGTGATGAGGTAAGAAAAATTTTTGAAACATCGTCAGAGCTTTTGGGATATGATCTTTGGCAGATGATAGAGCATGGAGATTTAAAAACATTAACAAGATCACAAAATGCTCAGCCTGCAGTTCTTACAGCAAGTTATGCGTTGTATCAGAATTTTATAAAGAAATATGGAAAAAAACCTGACATGGTGGTAGGACATAGTCTTGGAGAAATTTCAGCATTGGTATGTACAGGAAGCATTCCATTTGAAGACGCCATTTGTTTTGTGAGGAGCCGTGGAGAATTGATGGAACGTGCGTTTCAGGAAAAGCTTGGGTTTGCCGGTATCATAACAGATATGGAACAGAACGAATTGGAGAGAATTCTCTCAGAGTTAAACGAAGAAGGATATGTAGCCATAACAGGTTACAATTCTCCAAATCAATTTATGGTTGGGGGAAACACGCAAATAGAGAAAATTCTTGACGATAAAATCGAAGCATGTGGAGGACAGTATATTCCGCACCGAATGATTCCAATGAAGGTAAATGCACCATACCATAGCAGATTGATGAATATTTATCAGAAGGATTTTGAGAAAATGCTTGAGGGGATAAAATTTTCTGTCCCTGATGTCACGGTTTTTTCTACCGTCAGCGGAAGTATGATTCAAAATGAATCCGAAATTCCGAAGCTGCTGATTGAACAGATGGCGTCACCTATTTTATGGAATCAGGCAATCGAAGAAATTGTTAAGAAAAAATATGATGCATACATAGACATTGGACCAAACAAAATCATCAGAAATCTTATTGAAGAGAAAACAAGGACATTATGTGTTTTAGCAGCAGATGATCGTGAAGAAGAAGAGAAAATTGCTTCTTTTTTTGAAAAATCCCCCAATGCTACGGAACGTAGCAAAAAAATATGAGATGTATCGTGCAGTTGCTTGCAGGAACGGCATAAAATTTCTATGATTACTATTGTTGAAAGGATATTTTTGCAAAAGTAATAAAAGAAAATCAAGGTACAAAAAGAACAAAAAGATCTGAATAGACAATAGTAATCATTAAAGTAATAGGGAAAGGAATCATGAGAACATGGAAAAAAAGGAAGTAGTTATCCAGGCAACAGGATTAAAAAAAAGTTTTCAGTGCGGAGATACAGAGCAGGTAATTTTTGAAAACTTAAATCTGGAGATATATAAGGGGGATTTCACAGTTATTATGGGTTCTTCAGGAGCAGGAAAATCCACTCTTTTATATTCTCTTTCAGGCATGGACAGACCTGTAAAAGGAGAAGTAAAATTTTGCGGAGAAGTGGTGACAAAGCTGACTGATGATCAGTTGGCTGTATTTCGAAGAAAAAATTGTGGATTTGTTTTCCAGCAAAATTATTTACTGGATAAGATGAGTCTGATGGACAATGTGATTGTGGCAGGCGTTCTTGTGAGCAGTAAACGTAATGAAATCGTAGAAAAAGCGAAAAAATTATTTGAACTGGTTCATATTCCATCCAACACCCAGAAGAAATTTCCCAATCAAATATCTGGCGGGGAGGCTCAGAGAGCGGGGATTGTAAGGGCCGTTATCAACAGTCCGAATGTCGTATTTGCAGATGAACCAACGGGTGCTTTGAATTCTGATAATTCAAAGGCTGTATTAGATATATTATCAAAACTTTATAAAGAAGGACAGAGTATTATTATGGTTACCCATGATAAAAAGTCCGCGCTTCGTGCGAATCGTGTAATTTATTTAAAAGACGGTCAGATTTTCGGGGATTGCAATCTGGGTACATATGAAGAAGAAAATACCGAAAGAGCTGCAAAGTTGGATGAATTTTTGCTGGAAATGGGGTGGTAATGTGGGAAAATTGAAGAATCTTATCCGATATCATTTCCAGTCGGAAAAATCACAGTATATCTCTTATGGTATCATCATCTTTTTAACAGCTTTTGTTTTAAATATTGCATTTGTTCTGGCCTTTCAGGTAGGGAATGCATATAACGAAAGATTTCAGGAGCTAAAAACTGCAGATCTTAATTTCTGTATTCCGAAGGTACAGGATAAGGATATTTTAAAAGAAAAATGTCTTGAGGTAAGTGGCGTAGAAGAAATAGAAATCAGAGAAGGAATAAAACTTTCTCCAATTGTCAAGAAGTTCAGAGGAACAGATTTTTTAATGAATACTGTTTTTTATAATCTGGATCAGGAAAGAGTATTTAATTTGCTGGAAATCAGTGAGGAAAAAGACTTCGGAAAATCAAATGATGAGAAAATAGTCTATGTTCCGGAGTATTATATTCAATTTGGAGAATTTTCTGTAGGAGACACGCTGAGTATTGAGCTTGGCGATAGGGATTATGATTTCCGGATTGCGGGAGTAATCAATGAGATGCAGTATGGAAATTATGGTACGGGACTGATCGGTTTATATTTTCCTGATGAAGTCTATCAGGACTTTGTAAAGGATCAGAAAGAATATGAAATTGCAGAATATTCGATTCGGACGAAGGATAAAGCAGATAAGACGAAAATAACAAATGAAATCAGTGATATGTTGGAGGACGAGGGTATTTCCATGTTATCCTTCAGCAATGCCGAGAATGGGAAACAGGCAAGAATGATGGTCTGTAATTTGACGATTGCAATTTTAGTGGCATTTGCATGCATTATTTTGCTGGTAAGTGTATTTTTGTGTAAGTTCAAAATAAAAAATACGATCGAAGAAAAGATTGCTTCGATGGGAGTTTTGAAAGCTCTTGGCTATACGGGAGGAATGATTATTCAGTCTATAGTTCTTCCATATCTAATGATCGTGGCACTGGTAACAATTTTAAGTGTGGCGGTATCTTACATCGTGCTGCCAACAATTTCAAATGTGTTAGCGCTCCAGTCCGGTTTTTCGTTTACGCTGCATTTTGATATAAAAGCGTTAATTGCAGTATTCATACTGTTAGAAATTATCACATTGGTGTTCGTGCTTTTTGCAGCAAGAAAAATTCGTAAGTTGCAGCCTATTTCAGCAATCAGAGGAACTGTAGAAGGAAAGCGTGGAAGGAAAAATCGTCTTCCTCTGGATAAGACAGCAGGAAATTTAAAATTAAATATTGTTTTAAAAAGTACAATGTCATCTGCACAACACAATATTTTACTGTTTGCTGTGTCATTTCTGGTTATGGTGTTAATGGCATTTGCAAGCACATTGTTCTATAATGTGATTATAGAACCGGAAAACTTTATGACAACGCTGTTTGAGGAGTCTCCCGATGTGGTGCTGCAGGTAAAAGAAGACAGTGTAAAGGAAGATTTAAAAAATGATACACAGGTTGAAAAGGTATTAGAATACAGTACGAAAAATGTGAAAACATCAAAGGGCAGTGTGACGACTTTTGTATGTGAGGACTTTTCAGAGGTTTCCAATGACCTGTGTTATAAAGGAAGAAATCCGAAAAAAGAGACAGAAATCGCGGTTGGAAATATATTTGAAGAGGACTATGAAATTGGAGAAGAAATTGAAATTTCTCTTGGAGAAGAAAGTACTGCATATAAAATTGTAGGTTTTATTCAGGGGGTTAATTATCAGGGAAGTGTATGTGAACTGACAAATGAAGGATATCAGCAGTTGGACGAAGCGTATCGGGCGGATTCTTTGTATGTCTATCTGCAGGATGGATCAAAGCCCCAGGATTTTATAGAGCAGATTGAAGATGAACAGGAAAACAAAATATCAGGAACGATAAATTATGCAAAAAATATTGAAATATCACAATCTATGTATTCGAAACTAGTAACATTGATCATTGTGATAATTTTTATTTTAACAATTTTAATTGTATTGTTGATCCTTTATGTTATAATAAAATCACAAATTACACAGAGAAAACAGGAATTTGGTATCTATAAAGCAATCGGTTATTCAAACAAACAGCTTACATCACAGCTGGCATTTAGTTTTTTACCGATTTCCGCTATCGCCATACTGATCTCAGCTGGACTTGGCATTTTGTATCTTCCTGCTATCAATCAGGCTTTATTTGGAATCATTGGTGCAGCGAAGAATAATTTTCAAATATCTGTTTTGATTCTGTTTTTATCAGCAGCATTGCAGATTGCCGTAAATTTTGTAATAAGTATTGGCCTGGCAATGCCAATAAAGAAAATTTCAGCATATTCGTTGATCAAAGAATAAAGGGAGATGTAAGGAAAGGTGATTTCAGAAAAGATTAAAGAGCTACGTACACAGGCGAAAATGTCTCAGGAGTCGTTGGCTGAAAAATTAAATGTCTCAAGGCAGGCGATTACAAAATGGGAGACAGGAGCAGGATTGCCTGATATCAATAACATCATGGCGATTGCGAAGTTATTTCAGATTTCCTTAGATGAGCTGCTGGATCATCAACAGGGCACAGATCATACAACTGATTTTCTCTATGAAAGCAGAACGGAGTATGATATTGATGAAAGGAAGAATTATGATATTACCTTTATGGGAGCCAAAAGCGTTGCTTTGAAGTGTTATGAGGGAGAGAAAATACTGGTAAGACTTGCATCAAATCAGATTTCAAACATTCAGAATGCTTTTAAGGTAAAACTAGATGATGTTAAAAAGAGAATTGATGTTGGCATCAGACGTTTAGATATGCTCAGTGAAACGGAAGCAAAAGCGGCATTGCATATTTTCATTTATGTGCCATTACCGTATACAGGTAAAATGGAGCTAGAAGGGAATACGGAGAATTTAGAATTAATCGGGATAGAATCGGATAATGTTGAATTTTCCGGTAAGGTGAAACATATTGAAATTGAGAAAAGTGTATCCCATATTGAAATAAATACAAATGAAGATCTTGAAGTAATATGCAGTTATATGAAGGGGCGTCTGGATATCAATCAGATTTCTGCAACATCTAAGTTGTACATAGATGCTGATACGAATATGCAGTTGGTGACCAGAGGAATTGCGAATAAAATTATGCCGGAAGATAAACAGTTGAAAATCATAGATGATGAAGGAGACTTTGATTTGATGATAGAGCTAAATGGCATAAAAAGTGAGTTAGTTATAACGGGATTGCGGAGAAAGGAAGCTTAACAAGGCATTAACAAAACCGTATCTATCATAAATAAACGTCAAACAGTATTTTGGATTGAGAGAACGGGGAGATATCCCCGATTCTCTCAGTTTTTTTCTTCTCTGCTCACAAGGAAGTCAAAAATATCAAGCAGTTCAGCAGCAGTTACTGTCAGAATAGAGGCAGTATGATCCCGGCTGCAGATGGAGAGATAATAATCGTCATCCAGCAAATAGCTATTCAATCTTGCAGATCTATCAATATTGTTTTCAGAATCTCTTACCAGCCCATCGGTAATACTGGTTGAAAAGGAGTCCAGACTTGTAGATAGTCCGGTACCAAGATACTTAATATAGCTTTCTTTCAGTGTCCAGGTTTGGGTAAAACGTCTGGCTCTTGTGCATTTGTCTGTAGCGGAACAGATAAATTGCCTTTCAGCAGGAGAAAAGAATCTGTCTGCAATTCCTTTATTATCATGATCATAAACAATCTTTTCTACGTCGACGCCAAGTTCGCTGCTGCCATATGCGAATACGACCCATCGCCCGGAATGGGATAGATTATAAGAAAATCCCTGCAGGTTTTTTAAGTGAGATTTCCCATATTGGTTATAATCGATACAAAGTTTGGGCGTATATCCTAAGAACTGAAATAAGCCATAGCGCAGTAATATTTCTCCAAAGACACATCGTTTGGAATCATCCGGAAAATGAAATTTATCTGCTTTTACTTTTCGTTCTTCGGAAACGATGGAATAAAATTTTTGATAGGTTTCGGTGCTGATTCCTGAAATGTCCAGGCAGTATATCATTATCATAAGAATCTCCTTTTTACTGTTTTCGATCATTCGTACAAATTGTGATAAAAGTTGTTTGACAAACAAGAGGATAGTTGTGCTTGTTTTATTATCACATATCTGTCAAAAGAATGCAATACAGAGGCAATGTGCGATATAGCAGAAAAAGAGCTGAGGATGAAATTGAGATGAGCTGTCCTATGATGCAGGAAACAGTTCATCTCAAAAAAGACTCAGAATATAGAATTTGCTAAAGATTAATATATTGTTGTCTGCGGCGGCTGACCAGTAAAGCAACGGAGCAGACTGCAAGCGTAAACGCCAGTTGAATGCCAAGTCCCTGGAAGATCAGGGTTACTTGTTGAGCATTTGGCGCAGTACTCTCAAAGATGGTCTGGTTTACAACTGTGTACCAATAAGTTGGCAGCAGGCGGGAGAACAGCAATACTTTTGGATGAATCATATCCAGGGATACGAAGATTCCGCCCAGAAAGCAGAAAGACAGCCCAATTACGTTGGAAAGACCGGATACTACAGCCTGTTTTTTTGCAATCATTCCGCAAAGATAAGCGAGACTGGTGGAAACCAGAATAAAAGCGGAGGTGTTCAAAATCAGATAGCCGAATTGCGCCGTATTTATTGTGTCGTGGTTTGACAGAATGCCGATCAGATCCAGAGAAACCAGAACAGCCAGTGAAAAGAGTAAGGTTCCCAGTGTTAGCTGTACATGATAGGTTTTCAGGCGGGTACTGGAGCAGATACATCTGCGGTAAACATCTGGCTGATAAAAGACGATCAATATCGGGCAGATGCAGGAAAGTATAACAGAGAGTGCTACATATGCAAAATAGCGGAAATAGTAGTAACTGGTTGGCATTTCTTCAGAGGCAGTTATTTTCTGGTTTTCCGGATAAGTAATCGAAACGGAGATATCATCCAGGGAAGCTGCTTTATCCAGTGCCTCTGTCAGGGAAAGTCCTCCGGACAGATAGAGACGTACATTGCCAAGAAAATCGTCCAACTGTGCATCAGCGAGATAGCCGGAAGCGTAATCAGCCGGAGAGGTGATCGTTTCCAGTGCAGTATCCTTTCCGTCCAGAAAGTCCTGAGTGAATCCTTTGGGTATCCGGATGATATATGCAATATCAGCAGTATAGAGTGCATTTTGCAGCGCTTCTTTTTCATCCGGCAGGGATTGGGTCCTGTGACGGCGTGACAAAAATTTTTCGATTCCCTGGGTGAGCGGAGTATCTTCCTGGTATACAATACCAATCGGCAGGGATACTTCCTGAAACAGAGTATCTTCTGAGTTCGGGGTAATGTTGCTGATCAGTAAAAAGATTCCAAGAAAAATCCCATAATACATCAAAATAATATATTTTTTTGACTTTGTAATTTTCATGAATAAATTAAATACTGGCATATTTTTTCCTCCTCATCAGCAGAATACTGGCGATGCCAAGAGCCAAAGACATCAGCAGCAATGTCAGCATATTTGCAGCATATCTTTTGTGGTCATCATAAAAAGTCAGACAGTAAAAGGAATTGGCAATTAACTGTGCCGGATTGATCCGGTTGGCAAAGGGAAGATGTTGCTCCAGAAAGGCAGGGATATAGTTGGACATCAGTCCTGCGCAGAAACAGCAGAACATGGAAACTCCTATATGAATCCCTATTTTAAAATCCAGTGATTTCCTGGTGACGCAGCCGATAAAAGTTCCCAATGAAAGACCCAGGATACACCCCATAATTCCTGTAAGCAGTGTCAGTCCCAACTGATCTCCAAAGTCCACGCCCAGCAGAAGGAGATAGGCGAAAAGTAAAATCAGTACCAGAATGGACAGTGTCAGTATGGCCAGATAATCACTCAGCATCATCTGCCATCTTTTTGCGGGGCTTAAAGTCCTTCTTGCAGCCAGATCAGAGAGATTTCCCTGCAGGTCTGTTGCCATGACGAGACCGTAAAAAGCGGTGTACATACAGCTCATGGCAATCAGAGCATAAAAGAATTGAAGTGCGGGGCTCAAAGTACGGCTGCCCAGAGAGGTTGCTGTCACATAAGAAATCTCCTGCGTCAAAGTATCTGCAAGTGCCGGAAGGGCGGAAGGATTGGAGGCTGCGATCTCTTCAAAAACTGCGGATTTGCGAAGCCAGGTATCCAGAATAACTTTCAGGATATTTTGGGAGGTACCCGAGGAACGTACTGTGAGTCGGGGAGTATCGGAGATGGTGATAATTCCTTTTACCGTATCTTCTTCTAACAGTTGAGTTGCCTCTTCGGATGAGACTTTCCGGATATCCAGAATGGGATTACTGCTCTCATTGCCCAGCGTTTGAAGCAGTGTGTCAAAACCGGAATCCGCATTGTTTTCATAAACGACGGCTGTGGGAATCGGCTCCATCGTATCAGCGACCAAATATTTTCCAAAAGCAAAATAAAAGAGGGTTGCCAATAAAAATGGGAAAATAGAAGTCCAGAAAAAAGTGGAGCGTTCTACAGCAAAGGACTTCATGCGTAACCAATATTGGGTAAAAAACATAACGGTCTCCTTTCTCAATCCCGAAGTTCTTTTCCGGTGATTTCCAGAAATACATCATTTAGTGTAGGAAGTTCGGAATAGACTTCTCCGAAGGCTAATTCCTGCCGGGTGAGATATTCCAGGATTGTCATCAGGTTACGGGTTCCGTGCGTACACTGGACGATCAGATGCTCGTCTTTGTATTCCGCACGGAAAACATGTTTTAATTTTCGGATTGCATCCAGATGATGATCCGGCAGATTTAAAATCCGTATGGTAATGGTTTCACCGGTAGGAATCATGGTTTTCAGTTCTTCTTTGGTTCCGGTTGCCAGAGTCCGTCCCTTATCCATGATAGCGATCCGGCTGCAGATCTGTTCTACTTCTTCCATATAGTGACTGGTGTAGACAACAGTTGTACCTTCTTGATTCAAACGCTTGATTCCTTCCAGAATCTTATTACGGCTTTGCGGGTCTACGGCAACGGTAGGTTCGTCCATAAACAGTAATTTGGGTTTATGGGCGATCCCGCAGGCGATATTGAGACGGCGCAGCAGACCACCGGAGAGTTTTTTTGGATAGAAATTCCGGAAATCTTCAAGACCGACAAACGCAAGTGCTTCTTCTACATATTCCTTACAGGTTTTTTTATCTTCTATGTACAGGCTGCAGAAGTAACGGATATTTTCGTAGACGGTCAATTCCTGGAAGACGGCTACATTCTGCAGGATCACACCGATATTCTTTTTCAGTTCATAGGAATCCGGATTCATGGGTTTGCCGAAAACACGGATAGAACCTTTGTCATAGGTAAGCAGAGACAAAATGCAGTTGATGGACGTGGTCTTTCCTGAACCATTCGGTCCAAGAAGACCGAAGATTTCCCCTTCTTTGATATCCAGATTAAAATGATCTAACGCCAACAGATCGCCGTAACGTTTGACCAGATTTTCAACGGTGATTACTGATCTTTCCATATGATTTCTCCTTATTTTTTCCTTTTTTACTTGTTACACAGGATACTTGCAGTTATACTGGTATATAAGTGGCTGATTTCTCAGTAAAGACAGTTTAACCGAAACAGAGAAAATCTGGTAGTGAAGAGAGTCAGATGTTGATATGACATTTGTCATATCTGAAGACTCCAAAGGAGGATATGTGGAGAGAATACGGGACAAAGCACTGCTGTTGGCAGGTGGTTTGACGGCAGGATTTCTATTGGGGATGGGAGTTTTGGAGCTTCTGGCAATTTTTGCCGGAATTACTCTGACATGCCTGTTTGAATATTCAGAAAATAAATATTGGTTATACGTTGGATATGGTGTCTGCCTTGTGATTATGATACTGGTTCCGCAGTTTCTTTTAATATTGCCGATGCTGATCTATGATATGGTTTATCAGAGATGCTGGAGAATGGTGTTGGGAGCTGGGGCATCGGCGGGAATTGCAGGTTATGAAGCATATATTTCTCATGGGATGAACTGCATATCAGGTGTAGAATTGAAAGATCGTACGGTTTGCGCATGGGCGGTTTTTCTTGTTCTGTGGGTTGGCACAGCAGTTTTCCTTGGATGGAGGACGAGAACGTATCTACAGTTAAAGCGGGCATTTTTGGAACAGCGAGACAGCAGCCGCGAGATGGAGCTTTGGCTGAAAGAGAGAAATAAGGATCTGACAGAAAAACAGGAATATGAGATTCGGCTTGCTACTTTAAGGGAAAGAAACCGGATCGCCAGAGAGATTCATGACAATGTAGGGCATATGCTGTCGCGTTCCATTCTGCAGACGGCGGCGCTGACTATGATCGCAAAAGAGTCGGCAGTGAAAGAGCAGCTTGGCATCCTGTCTGTGACGTTAAATCAGGCTATGGACAGTATCCGGGAAAGTGTACATGATCTCCATGATGATTCTGTGAATCTGGAATCTACAGTGGCCAAGATGCTGGACGGATATGAAATGTATGAGATTCATTATGAATATGAGATCCATTCGGAGATGCCCCGGGAGACAAAGTTCTGTTTCCTGACGGTAATTAAAGAAGCGCTTTCCAATGTGGTGAAACACAGCAATGCCACGGAAATTCGTGTGGTGATACAGGAATTCCAGGATTATTATCAGTTGCTTTTTCAGGACAATGGAAATTGTTATGAAGAGCGGACGGGTGATCGCGGAATGGGGTTGGAAAATATGAAAGAGCGTGTGGAAAGCTTAGATGGAACCATGAATCTTCGGACAGATCAGGGGTTTCGGATTTTTATTTCAATACCTGGAAAGTAAAAGGTTAGGCGTTAGGTCATGACATTTGATGAAATAGATACTATATAAGGATCTTCATCTACATATCCTTGATCTGAGCTTGTAATTGTGCCAGATCAGGAGTTGGAGTGCTGGTTCCTGCTGTTAAAATATTGGGTTTATGTTTTGTCATTTATCAATATAGTAATTACACTCTGGAGATATTTCTTTCGTCAGCTGTAAATACCGGTTCTGGTATATCCGATATCTTTTGACACTGGTTTTATACTTTTAACGAGTTCAAAGCAACGATGAAATGTCTACATATTCACCTCAATAGAAGGGATGCAGGTATGTTCTGCTGTATTGATATTCTTCAGTGGTCTGCGTTCAGGTTTAGATCCCCCTTCATTAGCTATCCATGTATAAAGCGCTGTGTGGTTGGCAACTATTGATTTTCAGTTCTTGGGACAGGTGAATTCATTGCAACGGAGTATGCAACCATGGAAATCAACTTTTTATAAAGGCGCTGAGTAACATGATTTATATTCTAAGAATAGTTGTAGAATAAGGTCGAAAAAGCTATTTTAAGGAAATTTTATAGCTGTTGGCGGACAAGTGCGCACAAGAGAAAATTTATAGGGTAAAATATATTGTGATTTATCAAACATCTTCTTAAGGAAAAAGAAGATGATAAAGGGCATATATGTTATCCTGTTTTTTATGTATGGTAGACTATGCGTACTGGTTAGAATTATAAATCGCCATGTCTGGTAATTGGAGTATTATTTTTTATTATTAGCCCGGCATATTTCCGGAAGTTTATTTGACTGCGGAAGTAAATTATCAATAAAGGTACGATACGTATCTTCCTGATGTTTTACCAGTTCTGTGAGCAGATACTCCAGATAGCGGAATGGATTCAGATTATTTGCTTTTGTAGTTTCTGTGATGCTGTAAATGATCGTGTAAGATTTTGCGCTCTCAATCGTATCAATCAGTTTCCGGTATACTTGTGCAGGTAGAAGTTCCTGAGTGCCCCATCTGCGGGATTATATCCAACAGTAATTTACCATTTTCCAGAAAAAAATTGATTTTGTAATAATGTTCTTTGGTTTTAATTGTCATAGTGTGACTTCTGTTTTTTTATAATGTAAATCTAAAGTATTGATACGGTCAAGAATTCACTTTGTATTTGAAATTGTAGTGTTTATATTAATTAGTTTTTTATGAGACAGGATATCTTGATGATTGTACAATATCTCTCATATGTTAGATACCATGCAGTATACATTCTAACCAAAGAGGATGATTCGATAAAAGAATATTTGAGAATGTATGATGAGCATAAACTTGCAATTAAGAAAATCAAATGGCAGATCAATGCGTTTTGTCTGCGCCATGGGTATCATTATGCTGGAACAAAGTGAGCAATCGGGTATGTATTATAGCTGAGAAGAACGGAGTTGTCTCCATTATACTTGGTATTTTGCAAGATTTGCAAGGAGGAATATCTATGCGGCATTTCGAGGATTAGCGCTTGGATTAAAGTTTCATTGGGGAACATGTCAATTCCAGAAATAGTCATTTGTATCAGTTGTTGATAGAAGCAGTACAATGCATAGGTAAAAGTGCAGTGGTCATAAATTGCGGGAGCTGCGATCAGGACAGAGGGTAATACTGAAAAAGTCATAGAATATGCGGACAAAGCAAACACAGGGTTTCGGAGTCAATACTATAAATTCATACGGCAGGGCAAGAAGAATATTGCAGTGCCAGTGATAGTCAGAGAACTTGCGTATTTTGTATGGGGTATGATGGTATAAAACATTAATTTCAAGATGATATAGAGGAGTACATCATAGTTATCTGCTAGTCAAGAGTGCTTCGCACTGCTTATACAGTAGGTTCTTGAATGTCATCCACCTGTAGATAACAAATCCACAAATAACAGAGTGGTCAGGTGCCAGGAACTGTTAAATCATGGCTCTTTTCCGATGCTACCAGATAAATCATGTGAGTATTGTCAAAAAGGGACGAAAAAGTTTGTTGTTTCAAAATTTACCTCTTAACAAAAGCCATTTCATAATAGGGAATTATTTTTGGAAAATATCAGAGTTTAGGGATGATTGGAAAACAAAGGGAAAAGTTTTTTTGATGATAGTAACAATTGTTCAAGGGCTTGTTGCAGCATTTTTTCTGCATATTTATATTTGGGTGTGTTCATATGGAAGTGTTGGAAGTTAGAACAGGAATAGTAAAATTATTGAAAGGCTAAATTATTTAGGTAACATTATGAAGAGTATTCAAAAGAATATATTAGATTTTAATGTCAATTCACCAATTAATTCGTACAATTATACGTCATTTATTGGTGGAGTTATGTTTGCAAAAGATATGGATAGGTATCCGTATTACTTATCAAACCACATTATTTTGTTGTGCAATGATCTTTTTGATGTGTCGTGTGATGATATGATTATGTACGAAGATGAAAATGTTTTCGAACGCAAAGGATTAATAAATACTTCCAATGATGCAGAAACTGTAAAGGATGAAATAATAAAGATGTTAAATAAAGGATTTTATGCATCAGTGACGGTTGATGAATATGATATTCCAAATAGATATTTTTATCAAAATGAAACGTTTTATCATGATATGCTGATTTATGGGTATGATATTTCCGAGAATGTTTTTTATACAGCCGGTTATGATAATAGTAACTATTTTACAGTTATGAAACATGAAATTGGACTTATATCTAAATCAGTATCTAAATGTTTGATAGAAAGAAAGAGCAAGCCTCATTTACATTTGTTTAAATGTAAGGATGATATAAATATTGGTTTTGACATTGTTAATGTAAAAGATAAACTGAAGAAATATATTAATTCAGAGCCTATGGGAGTAAAAAGATATAATGGTGTATATGGAATAAGTGCATATGAGGAATTAATTAACAAATTTTGTTATTCATGCGATTCGGGAAATTTTTTGAGAAAAGCCTCATTTAGTATGCTTTATGAGCACAAAAAGCTGATGTTAGATCGGCTAGCTTATATTTTTAAATATTATACTGATTTTGATCATAATATTATGTTATCCTATGAAAATATTTTAAAGGAGTCAAAAAATATTCAAATGAGTTCGTTAAAATATCAGATATCTAAGAATGAAAAAACTAAGATAAAAATAATTGACAAATTAAAAGCCCTTGCTGATCAAGAATTAAATGCAATTGAGAAGGTGATAAGAATAATATGAAAACCAATTGTCGAGACAAGGTGTGGACAAAAATCTGTAAATAAGATTCTTCTATGATAATGATCGATGAGAGCATAAGTTTTTTTAGTGTTGTTGAGAAAGCATTGGTATTCATGGTTGGATTGTGCCATTGCCTGATCATAGTGCGGCATCTCCTTGTAATGAAGTTGGGTTAGGATATATCTTGATGAAAAGGGCGCATTTATTGACCATGGTTTTGATCCATAAACACACCGCACAATTCAAGGAAAAAGTCAATAGTTTTATGAAAATTAATAAAACCGATTGGGAGGTACACTTTGCTGAGAATTCGAAAGGATAAGAAATTAGTGCCGTTGGATAAATATAATTCGGGGTTGAAGGGAGGTTATCTGGGATAGGTATTACATCCTAAAACGGTATGATAATAAAGTTATTAATATGCTGAAGTTATAGATAGGTGTCGAGAAAATGAATTTTTGGGGAAATTTTATTACCGTTAAAGGACAAACGCACACAAAAGAAAATTTATGAGGTAATATAGTCAGTGATTTTATCAGACATTTTATAAAAAGAAGGCTTGGAAGAAAGATGAATATGTCATTTCCTGCAAATGGGTAAATTTGATTATGAAATTTGCTGAGAATGAAATATATAGAAATGAATGCAAATATGTGACAAAAGAAATGTTAGCAGCATTGCAAAAAAAATTTATCAATGATGAACGTTATTTGATTAAATTGCAGGCATATATTGCCGTATGCGTAAGAGAATTGATTTGTGGAATTCCTGATAATAAAAACGAGTTTCACAGATTCAGGTTAGAGAAACTCCCCCTTTTATGTTTGCATTTTTTTCTGATTAGTTTTGCATGATTCCGGAAAGGAGCTTCTATGGCACAAATAAGTATTAATAATTTAACTTTCTATTACGAGGGGAATTTTGATAATATTTTTGAGAATGTTTCGTTCTCTATTAATACTGATTGGAAATTAGGCTTTGTTGGTCGTAATGGCAAAGGTAAAACCACTTTTTTGAATTTGCTGCAGGGAAAATATCACTATAGCGGTTCAATTGATTCCAACGCTAAGTTTGAATACTTCCCTTACTGTATTTCGGATGATCAGTTGCATAGGTCTGCAATTGAGTTTATTGAGGATATCAAGATCGGTTGCGAAGTGTGGAAGGTTATCCGTGAGCTTTCGCAGCTCAGAGAAACTGCGGAGATCCTATACAGACCATTTAATGCTTTAAGCTCCGGCGAACGTACTAAAATTTTGCTGGCTGTGCTTTTTTCCGGTGATAACGATTTCCTTTTGATCGATGAACCGACTAATCACTTGGATCAAGAGGCGAGAGAATGCGTAAAAGATTATCTTGGGGCTAAAAAAGGCTTTATTTTGGTTTCGCATGACAGAGATTTGCTTGATGCCTGCATAGATCATGTGTTGGTGTTGAATAGGAAATCCATAGAGGTTCAGAGCGGTACTTTTTCAAGTTGGTGGGAAAACAAGCTGCGAAAGGATCAATTTTCTATTGCTGAAAACGATAAGCATCGCAAGGAGATAAAAAAGCTTAAGCAGGCTGCTAGGCGTACCTCGGAATGGGCTGATAAAAATGAGCAGACCAAGATCGGCTTCGATCCTGTAAAAGAACACGATAGATTTATTGATACACGTTCATTTATCAGTGCAAAAACAAAAAAGATGCAGAGCAGAGTTAAGCAGATCGAAAAGCGTATAGGAAGAGAGATCGAAGAGAAAGAGGGACTTTTGCAGGATCTGGAACGTTCGGCTGATCTAAAGCTGGTTCAGCTGACCCACCACAAAAATCTGTTGGTGAATGTTAAAGATTATGGCTTGAAATACTTGGACGCTGAGACACCTGTTTTCTCGGAGCTTTCGTTTTCGATTTCCAAAGGCGACCGAATTGCATTGCACGGTAAAAACGGTTGTGGGAAATCCACTCTTATAAAAATGATATTGAGAAAGATTGACTGCGACCTTCTTCAATCAGAGATTGAAGAAACGGGATTTTGCGAGGCGGCTTCGGGAATTGTGGTATCTTACGTTAATCAGGATACATCGGGGCTGACAGGGCAGATACAGGATTACTGCGAAAAGCATAATTTCGACCAAAGTTTATTCTGCTCCATTTTAAGACAGCTCAATTTTGAACGTTCACAGTTCTTAAAAAATATGGAGGATTTTTCCGACGGTCAAAAGAAAAAGGTTCTTATCACTTCAAGTCTGCTTACTCCTGCACACCTTTATATTTGGGATGAACCGCTTAATTACATTGACGTTTTTTCAAGAATTCAAATAGAAAAGTTGCTTCTCAATTATCAGCCTACCATGCTTTTTGTGGAACATGACATAAGGTTTAGAGAAAAAATTGCTACGCATACGGTTGAATTCAACCGAAGCCTATGACGTTTTTGGGGAGCAAGGTGTGATGATTGTTTATACTCCAATAAATGAGAATATAAAAAGCAAAGTTTTTGATAAAATATTGCATTTTGTTTCGGAGCAGAAGCAGCGAAAAGTAGTTAGTTGCCGTAAGACCATTAATAGTAAAATAAATTTATATTTGGAAGCGATAGTCAGGCTCATTTCATTTTAACATTTCAACGAAGATCTTCACAATGAATTATACGTAGAATGATAAGATTGAACAAGTAAAAGAATCAACTTTAGTACTGGGAATTGATATTGGAAGTACAGGACATTTCACAAAAGCATTTGATTGGCGAGACAAAGCGCTGATTCGTAAAGTTTTCAGGTTCAGTGTTAGTTGGGAAGGCTTTAGCTGTTTTGCAGATTGGGTTGCTCAGATATAAGAACTGAATGCAACTGTAAATCGGATTCAGAGATGGCTTAAGATATGTTTTTCGGAATATATAGAGATCTACAAGGTCTTTGAAGTAAAGTTCGAAATGATGATTCTGGAGGAAGCATCGATTCCACAGGACATCATAAATTTTGGAACCGGTGAATCTATGCATCTAGAGAAGACACAAGGTGCGCTGCAGAGGCGCAAGCCTTGGTAGGGAAAAGATTATGGTGGAAGTGATACACAACAGAAAGGGGCGGTATCCAACTATAGATAGGCAGGGCGAAGGAATTTAGGACTCCGACCGTAGCAGGTGGATGATATTGGCAGACATATCGTTTGCTAAAAATATACAGAGAGGAAAGTAATATGAAAAAATTAGGAATTATCGGAGCAGGCACTATGGGAACAGATGGCGCAACCGACGCGCTGTTTCATGGATTTCAGGTTGTGCTTGTTGATATAAGCAGCGCTGCTTAAAAAGATGGTTGATGCCAGTCTGTTGGGAAAAAAAGCGGCAAGGGCTTTTATAATTATTGATTCGGAGGAAATAAGCAATGGTGAAAACAGGCATAATGCCGCCGGCTGTTTTATTGGTCGAGTTTAATGGCAGAGAGCTGAGATTATCGGATTGCAGAGAGCGGGGGATTAGCGTTTGGAGTGCGGATAAGCTCGATTTTGCAAATAAAGTGTTCGTTTTGAAATTTTTCTGCGATGATACCTATGATTACGAGAAAATAGAAATTGAACAGTTTGAGATCAATGAATGCAATGATAATGGCGCATTTTTTGAATACAAAATAAAAATTAACGATGAGCGGTATGAAAGCAAATATAAGCAGCTTCTGAAACACCTTAATTCCATTAATGAATTCGATGACAGCTACTATGATTTTTACAAGGATTACGAATCAGCAAAAAATGAATGGTTCAAGGATGCGTTGAAATATGACGACTGCAGGGATGTTTTTTTAAGCGTTCAGAATTGCTTCGTAGCGGAAAATGTTGATGATTATCAGATGCTGCTTGAAAATTCTGCGCAGGCTTATCTGAACACGAAATTGAAGCGCTGCAATTTGGATGAAACTTTTTCACCTGCCGATTTTTCAAGAGTTTATATCGGCAACCAGTATTGCCACAATCTGTTTCCTAGTAAAGAGCAGCTGATAAAGCTTATGAATAAGGCAGCTGCGGAGAGCCTGGAGATCACTGCAGCATTTACATATATCCGTGAAAATCTTATCGATAAAACCCGTGAGCAGGTGCAGAGTATTTATAACTGGTGTGTTGAAAACGATAAGACAGTTGAGATAATTGTAAACGACTGGGGAATGTTGGATATTCTTTCTGATAAAAAGGACAGGCTTGTTCCTGTGCTTGGCGTGCTACTTAATAAAAGAAAAAAAGATCCACGAACAGTAAGAAAGATAGGGATAGAAAATTATACCCTATATTTAGAGGAAAATAATCTTAATGCGCCGCATTTCTGTGAATTCCTAAAAAGCAGAGGTATTGACAGAATAGAGTATGAAAGCCATGGTATTCCAAATAAATATGCGCAAACAAAGGCAAGTCTTGTTTTTCCATATTATCAGACAAATACATCACAATACTGTCCACTGTATGCACAGTGCGCTCACCTTAACAGAAATTATCAGGAGCTTATTACTGTCTGCCCTGAATATTGCAGAAATTTTGTTATGACTTTTCCGAAGAATGTAAATGCAGTTGGCAGATATAATTCGATTTTCGGCATTGATAGCGCTCTGCTCAGGAATAAGGCAGCTTTGGCTGAAGTGAAAAATTCGCCTGTGGATCGCTTGGTTTTGAATATTTAAGGGCAATACTGCATTAATGATTTTAAGTGCCTGTTCAGTTTTAAGCATGGGCTTGCTGCCGAAAAGGATCTATGGGAAAGGAGTATAGTGTTAATTCTATTAACACTTAGTAATTAAATATGAAAATTGTTACACCGTTACGTTGCATTGAGAATTATGAAAGACTTGTTGAGGCAGGAGCAGATGAGTTCTTTTGTGGTTATAATTCCCATAGCTGGCTGGAGCAATATGCAAATATTGTTCCTATGAACAGAAGAGAATACCTGCTTACTGCCAATATCTGTTCCCTTGAGGAGATGAAAATTTTAGGGGCTTTGGTAAGAAAATACCATAAGCCCGTTAAAATCACCCTCAATTCGCTTTATTATCTCAGAGAGCAGTACGATGAGATAGTAAAGGTAATCAATCAGCTTGCGGAATATGGTTTCGATACTTTTATTATTTCTGATCTTGCACTTATTATGTATCTGCATGACAATCATGTTAATTGCAAGATACACCTCAGCGGCGAAACAGCTGAGGTGAACAGTCTTATGATTGATATGATAAAGGATTACAATGTTACACGATTCGTTTTCCACAGAAAAAATTCCGTTGAGGATATTAGATCGTGCATTGCAAATTGTTCCGATAAAAATATGGAATTTGAAGCCTTTATGCTTAATGAGCTCTGCCCTTATACAGGTGCATTCTGCAATTCGTGGCACTGTGATGAAATGGCGCATATATGCAAACTGCCTTTCAGAATAGAAAAGTTTAATCCGGAAATGAAGTGCTTTACTGACGTAGAAAAAAATATGCGTGTGTTCAACAGGGCTTCAAAGATCAATTTCAGAAACATCAGCGAGCGTGGTGAAGAGGATTACAGATTCGGCGCTACGGGTTGCGGTGTTTGTAAGATATTTGAGCTTGAAAAAGCAGGCGTAGGCTTCGTTAAGGTCGTTGGACGTGATAAAGATCTTGAGCTTATTGAAAAGGATATACGCATGTTAAGAGAATTTTTGGATTCTACGCCGGATTTTGATAACAGTGCCGATTTCAGCAGGTATATTAAGAGCGTGGTCAATATGGGTCATTGCAATAAGTTTTGCTACTACAGATAATGAAAGGAGATTATTATGATGATGATCGAAGAAACTTTAATTAATTTATTGAAGGAAATAGCAGGGGATGAAAGTGTTACACCCGATACATCGGTTGGAGGAAATATTATTAACTCTATCAATTACGTAAAGCTTATTGTTGCCGTTGAGGATGAGTTTGATATTGAGATTCCTGACGAGTATTTGGATATAAGCAAATTCAATACCGTTAAGGATATAGCTTCATTTATTCAGGAACTATTAAAATAATATAGGAAATCAGCGATGGAAAAGAAAGAAATTAAATGTGTAATTTGGGATCTTGATAATACCCTTTGGAATGGCATACTTACTGAGGATGAGGAAGTAAAGCTTCGTGAGGATGCAAAAAATATGATTATCGAGTTGGACAGCAGAGGTATTTTAAACTCCGTTTCCAGTAAAAACAATTATGAGGACGCTATGAAAAAACTGGAGGAATTTGGACTCAGTCAGTATTTTCTTTATCCTGAGATAAACTGGAATCCCAAGTCTGACTCTGTTGGTAACATAGTTAAAAATCTGAATATCAGTATGGATACCGTACTTTTTATTGATGACAGTGAATTTGAATGCAATGAAGTCACCAGTGTTCATCCAGAGGTTATGACCGATGACGGCGCTGACCTTGCAGAGCTGCTTTTAAATGAAAGACTGAATCCCGAGTATATCACTATCGACGCCAAGAAAAGACGCCAAATGTATTTGGAATCAATAGAAAGAACTCGTGTGGAGAAAAGCTTCGTTGGTACAAATGAGGAATTTCTTAAATCGATAGATATGCAGTTTTACATTCGTGAGGCTAAAGAGGATGACCTTATCAGAGTACAGGAGCTTACTATCCGTACTCATCAATTGAATTCCACAGGTGTTACCTACGGCTTTGAAGAATTGAATGAATACCGCAAAAGCGATGACCATAAGCTGTATGTCTGTGAACTTATAGATAAATTCGGTTCATACGGCAAGATCGGTATTGCATTGGTTGAGTTGGGCAAGGAGTGGCATCTTAAGTTGCTGCTTATGTCATGCCGTGTTATGAACAGAGGCGTAGGTACGGTTCTACTCAGTTACATTATGAGTGAAGCGAAAAAGAACGGATCTATGCTGCTTGCTGATTTTAAGCAGACGGATAGAAACAAGGTTATGTATGTTTCATATAAATTTGCCAATTTCAAGGAGTGCTCAAACGACGGAAGCGGCAATATTGTTTTTGAAAACGATTTGTCAATCATTCCAAAGATTCCGACCTATCTTACCCTTGTAACCGAGTGATATAGACTTCGCAGATCGGTGTATTGGTGCTTTAGACCTTTGTTTGAATAGCAGAAATGTTTATTATATATTATTATTAATATTTATTGTGAGGAAGATTAAAATGATAAAAGAAAAAATCAGAGACTTAATTCAGAAAAATTTAGTTATGGAAAATGAAGGAGCAGAGCTTAAGGACAGCGATAATATCTTTGAAATGGGATATGTTAACTCGCTTTTCGCCATGAAGCTTGTAACATTCGTTGAGGATGAATTCGATGTTTTTATTGAAAACGATGAGCTGAACATTGAGAATTTCTCAACAGTAGACAAGATAGTTTCCTTTATTGAAGGAAAGCTTTGAATTCTGCTGCTGAGGTAAACATATGGAGCTTGATCGTGAGCGAATCAGAAAAATCTGCATTAAAAAAAACATCTCGGGAGCTTCTGCTGCTGTAATTGAAAACGGCAAGGTACGGCAGATAGAAGCAGTTACCGCTAAAACGGAAGATCAGGCTATCACTGAAGCTTCTGTCTTTCAAATGGGTTCCGTATCTAAGTTGGTAACTGCATGGGCTGTGCTTTCGCTTCAAAAAATGGGGAAGTTGGATATTGACGATCCCGTTAACAAATATTTGGTACGGTGGAAGCTGGAGAGCAAATACGGTAATGCAGACAGTATAACCATTAAAATGATTCTTGCACATTACGGCGGTTTAAATCAAAAAAGTTATTTGGGCATAAGCAATGCAGATAAATTGGAGACTACTATTCAATACTTGAACAGAAAAAAAGTAAGAGCGGTTTATGAACCGAATATCAAGCCGATTTATTCCGGCGGCGGCTACACGGTTTTGCAGTTGCTTATCGAGGAAATCAGTGGCCTGGAGTTCTCGGTATTTGCAGAAAAGTTTATATTTTCGCCGCTGGATATGAACAGTTCTACTTTTGACGCGAAAAAAACGGATAGCGATAATTTATTGAACTGCTATGGCTTTTTAGGGAACCGCTGTAAATGTTATTTGTATTCTCAAAAGGCCGCGGCGGGATTATATTCCACTATTGGCGATATGTCTCGGTTCGCAATTGAGAATATGGATCCGAATAACTTGGTAATCGGCGATATGCTGGAAAAATTGCAGAAAAGATATAAACGAAATTCCCCGAACTGTCTTGGCTGCTACGCTTTTAGTGCAAGCAGAAAAAAGCTTGTTGCGAGTAAGGGCATTAACCGTGGTTGGTTTTCTTGCATTCTCCTCTTGCCTGATGAAGGCAGCGGATTGGTATATCTTTCCAATAGCAACAGAGGCAAAAAGCTTTTTTCAGTTCTCGCTAAAGAATGGATGGAAAACAACCGCTTTTTCATCAGCAGTGAGTACGAAAAATTTTTTTAGGTGTACAGCTGTTAAGCAGACTTTATGAGGCATGCCTTAGTTAGCTACTTCTCACGACATTTGGTCAGGGGTGATTATTGCTCCGCCAACTAACTTTGGAATATTTAAATTAGGAGTTAATTGACGGAGCAATAGTGTATATCTATTTCAGATCAGTTAATCAGTATAGGAGGAATCGAAAATTGTCAGTTGGAAAGATAAAAAAAAGTGATATTGAAGATATTGTGGAAATTAACCCTGTTCAAGAAGGCATGCTGTTTTATTATCTCGAAGATCCCGAAAGCAATCGCTATTTTGAGCAGCTTTGCCTTGAGCTTGAGGGGGAGATAGATTCAAAAAAAATTAAGGCGGCTTGGGAAAAGGTCCTTGAAAATAACAAGGCACTCCGCTCTGTTTTCAGGTGGAGCGGTTTGGAGCAGCCTATACAAATAATGTTGAAAAAGGCTGATCTGAATTTTTTGGAATATGATTTTTCACAGATAAAAAATGAAAATGCTTTAAAGGAAAAATGCGAAGCTCTGATTCTTCAGGATAGAGAAAATAGATTTTCAATTGATAATATACCTTTTCGTATCACATTTTGTAAAAAATCGGAAAGGGAATGTCTGCTTATCATTAGTAATCATCATATTATTTTGGATGGCTGGAGCACCGGTGTTATCTTAAAGCAGTTCATCAGCTTTTATAATGATGAAAAATACAGTGTCGGCAAGCAGATATTCAAGCTTTCCGAATATGCTGATTATATGCGCTGCTATAACCGCACAGACGGTATTGCATATTGGAGAAATTATTTGAGCAATATTGATTCGCCTACGCTTTTGGAATGCAAAAACGACGCAAAGGGTGTAAATGAAAATTGCAGCGTTAAAATAAACCGCAGCAGGATAAATGATTTTATCTGTGTCAATAGGGTAACTATGGCAGAATTCTTTTATCTGGCATGGGCTATGCTACTGCGCAGCTATGTGAATTGCAATGACGTAGTTTTCGGTACGACTATTTCTGGGCGTAATATTGCCGTCCCCGGTATTGATAAGGTTGCCGGCTTGTTTATAAATACTTTGCCTATAAGAGTCAACGTAGCCGATGATGGAAGCCTCGGCGAGCTGTTTGGCAATGTAAGAAAAAGCTTGATTGACAGGCAGGAATACGAGCTTATCGCTCAGTCTGAGATTAATCAGGCACTTAAATGGGACACCAGCGAGCCTATGTATGATTCTATTGTTGTAGTTGAGAATTATCCCTTGGATAAAACTGTGGGCGAAGGCGGCAAGCTTTGCCTCAGAGATTATAGCATTTTTGAAAAGACAAATTATAATATTACCGTTAATATTGCAGAAAAATCAGAATTCATTGAAATAAATATCCTTTATAACAATGAGAAGTTTGATGATCCATATATTAAAAATATGTTGGAGCATTTTGTGAATATCATTGAAAATATTGTAAAATGCGGGTTCTCAGAAAAATGTGTAAATGTAGAGATGCTTTCGGAAGCTGAGAAAAAACGGATTATTGAAGAATTTAACGATACAGCTTGCAGTTACCACAGCGATTCATGCATTCATTTTGAGTTTGAAAAGAATGTTGAGAAATACCCGGAAAGATGCGCTGTTAAATATGACGGAAAATCTCTTTCATACCGTGAATTAAACAACATCGTCAATTATTGCGCACATAATTTGAGAACTGCGGGCGTTACACGCAATTCTATTGTAGGTATACTTTTTGAGCGCTCTTTTGATATGATTATTGCTATTCTTGCCGTGCTTAAGGCCGGCGGTGCGTATATGCCCATCTCTCATGACGTTCCTGAGGAAAGACTGCACTATATGATAGAAAACAGCGGCGTTGAAAATATAATGACCGTTTCTGCATTCGATCAAAAATTTAAAAGTCAGCCTGCACTGAATATCATAGATCTTGACAAAATGGCTTATGGCGGATCAGCTGTTTATGAAAATCCCGTCCACATCAACGAGATGCACGATCTTGTGTACATCATTTACACCTCGGGAACTACCGGTAATCCTAAGGGGGTTATGGTCGAGCACCATTCCCTGATGAACCGCATAGGATGGATGGATAAGGTATACCCCATAGGCACTGAAGATACTGTACTGCAAAAAACTCCATACACTTTTGATGTTTCCGTTTGGGAGCTGTTATGGTGGAGCCAAAAGGGTGCATGCCTGTATTTCATGAAGCAGGGAGAAGAAAAGAATCCGGAGAAAATTCTTGACGCTGTTTTTGAAAATAATATAACCGTTATGCATTTTGTTCCTGCAATGTTTTCGGTATTTATCGAATATCTTGAGGATAGTGAAGCATCTGCTGAGAAAATGGCAGGTTTAAAGCGTATCTTTACCAGCGGTGAGGCGCTTAATGCAAATCAGGTAAACCGTTTTTACAAGCTTAACGATAAAGCAGATATTGTAAACTTATACGGTCCCACAGAAGCGACTATAGATGTTTCGGTTTATCATTGCAGCAGAGGAAAAACTTATACGAGCGTACCCATAGGTAAACCTATCGACAACACTAAGCTGTTTATCGTTAATTCCGCGCATAATATTCAGCCTATCGGTGTTGCAGGAGAATTGTGTATTTGCGGCGTTAACCTTGCAAGAGGTTATTTGAATAGGACCGAGCTTACAGAGGAAAAGTTCCGCTCCAGCTCGAGAGATATAAATGAGCGTTTTTACAAAACAGGAGATGTAGCTCGTTTGTTGCCCGACGGAAATATCGAATATTTGGGAAGATGCGACGATCAGGTAAAGATAAGAGGCTTGCGTATAGAACTGGGTGAGATCGAAAATATTATAGGAAAATTTGACAGTATCAGCGAGGTTGCAGCTGCTGTTAAAAAAAGCAGATCCGGCGATAATCAGATAGTTGCATATTACGTTCCCAAAGCACCTGCTACGGCTGTTGATATAAATGAGCTGAAAGCGTTTATGTTGCGTTATTCTCCCGAATATATGATACCTGCTTACTTTGTGAAAATAGACGAGATGCCGAAGTCTGCCAACGGAAAAATAAGCCGCAAGGAGCTTTTGAAATTAAAGCTTGATACGGAAAGCAACGTTGAATATAAAGCTCCAGAAACAGAGATACAGATAAAAATAGCTGAGGTTTGGCGTGCGCTTATCGATATTGAGGAATTTGGAATTTATGATAATTTCTTTATGATCGGAGGCGATTCTATTCGTGCTATTCGGCTTGTAAGCAAACTGAATAAGGTATTTGGCGTTAATATTTCAATTTCGGATCTGTACCATAACAGCACGATTTCCGATCTGGAAGAGCTTATCGTTAACTTCTCCGAAAACAGTGAGGCTGCGGTTAGAAGAAGGGTATCTGAGGAACTTGAGGAAAGCGGAAAAGAATTTCTTTCCATGAGGGCCGATACAGAAAATATAGAGGATATTTTTCCACTTACAGATATTCAGAACGGTATGCTGATCTATTATCTAAAGGACGATAAGAAGGACGTTTACTTTGAACAGTTCGTATTTGAGGCTAAATATAAGGATTTTGACAGCCAAAAATACAAGCGGGCTTTAGAATTTATGGCTGAGGAAAATCCTATTCTGCGTACAGCCTTTGATATGGATGAGTATTTGCAGCCTGTTCAGATCGTATATAAAAATTATGAGATAGATTACAACTGCGTGCGTTTTAATGATGAGAATTCTGCAAAAAAATATATTGAAAAGCTGCTTGACGAAGATAAGGCAAGAAAATTTGATATAACCAAAGATGAAAAGCTTTGGCGCTTTATGGTCGTTAGTATAAACGATGAATTTGAGTATTTCATCATGACCTGCCATCATGCTATCCTTGACGGCTGGAGCGTTAACTATATGATGGCTGCGATACATGAAAGATACTTGAAACTGCTTAGCGGAGAAGGTTATATTCCGCAGCAGCTTGGCATTACGTATAAGGACGCATTGATAGATGAAATGGTTGAAAAGCGAAATGAGAACCACAGAAAATTCTGGCATGATGAGCTTTCCGGTTACAGCCGATTGAATCTTAATGTTCGTTACAACCATGACCGTCCCGAAAAGGTAGATAGAATAACGAAGGTACGTAAATTTGACGATAAGCTGTACGATAAGCTGAAATCTGCTGCTAAGAGCATGAAAACTTCAGTTAAGAATATTTGCTTCGGCGCTTATATCTATATTCTTCATATGATGTCGGGACAAAACGATTTTGTAGTGGGATTTTTGACGAATAACCGTACTGTTCACGAAAATGGTGATAAGGTGCTAGGCTGCTATTTGAATACGGTGCCTGTGCGTGTGAAAATCCCATATGGTATAAGCTGGGCCGAGTTCCAAAAGCAGGTGGATTCAAAGCTGCTTAACGTCAAAAAGCATGAGAGGATGTCGCTTTTTGAAATTTCTCAGGTCGTACATGAAAAGGGTTCGGATAATCTGTTTTTCGATACGCTTTATAATTTCATGGATTTTTCTATGATAAAGGATCTCGACACAGACGATCTGGTTAACAGCTCTGTGCGTTATGAGGGACATCAGGATACAAATACTTTGTTTGATTTTATGCTTGATGTTTCAATGGGACAGATGAAGCTGACCTTGCGATATACCACTTCCGTTCTCGGCAGTGGTTCGGATGAGTATATTTTCGCTTATTTCAAAAATATTCTGGAATGCTGCATAAGCGAATGTGACAATATCATGAAGATTGAGAACGTTCTTTCGAAGAATGAAAAATATCTGCTGACTGAAAAATTCAACGATACCGATGCGGCTTACGATGAGAAGATCACTCTGCATCAGCTCTTTGAAAAAAACGCAGTGCTTCACAGCGAAAATAATGCCATTATCTATTCCGACGGCAGTACCGTAACCTACGATGCACTGAATAAAAACAGCAATCGTTTGGCTAATATGCTTCGTGAAAATAAGGTTGAAAGAAATGAATTCGTTGCGGTTATTATGGAGAGATCGCCCCAAATGGTAGAGACTATCATGGGTATTTTAAAGTCGGGAGCGGCATATTTGCCGATTGAACCGTATACTCCCAATGCACGTATAAAGACCATGCTTGAATCAGCCTGCGCAACAAAGATAATAACCTGTGATTCACTTATGGATAGGATGCTTGAGATCACAGCTGATATGAACATGGAAATGGTTAAGAGTATCAGCGATCCTTCCATAGCCGGCTGCAGTGAAGAAAATCCCGAAAATGTCAACGAATCAACGGATATTGCTTATGTTATTTTCACCTCCGGAACTACGGGTACGCCTAAGGGAGTGTATGTAAATCATAAAACAGTCGTTAACGTATTGGAATGGGTAAAGAAAAATTATAATATCAATGAAAATGATAAGCTTATTTTTGTAACCTCTATATGCTTCGATCTTTCTGTTTATGATATGTTCGGTATGCTTTCAGCAGGTGCAACATTGCGCCTTACAGACAGTGATGAGCTTCAAGAGCCCGAAAGGCTGCTTCAGATCATTAATGAAGAAAACATCACTTTTTGGGATTCCGCACCTCAGGCACTGATGCGCCTTGTTCCGTTTATGGCTGATATGACAGAAAAAAACAGCTCACTCAGACTTGTGTTCCTGAGCGGTGATTGGATACCTGTTTCATTGCCCGATGAGCTTAAGGACAAATTTGAAAATGTAAGAGTTGTAAGTCTTGGCGGTGCTACCGAGGCAACTATTTGGTCGAATTATTATAATATCGATAAGATCGGCAGTACATGGCAAAGTATACCTTATGGTCAGCCTATGCAAAATGCACGTTACTATGTATTGGACGATAATTTATGTGTCAGACCTATGGGTACGCCGGGCGAATTATATATCGGAGGTATTAACGGCAACTGTCTTGCACTGGGCTATATTAATGATAAAAAGCTTACCGATTCAAAGTTTGTAAGCAGCCCATTCAACGAAAATGAACGCCTTTACAAAACAGGCGACAGCGCAAGATGGTATGAAAACGGTATACTTGAATTTTTAGGCAGATTGGATTATCAGGTTAAAATTCACGGCTATAGAATAGAGACCGAAGAGATCAAATACCAGATACTGCAAATAGACAGCATTAAGCAGGCTGTTGTTATCGTTAAGGAGAGTCGTGAACGTGAAAAGTATCTGTGTGCATTCGTTGTAGGAAGCGCTGAACTAAGCGAAGGAAAGATCAAGGAAAAATTGTCGGAGGCTCTGCCGGAATATATGATCCCTTCACGTATTGTCATGTTGGATTCTATTCCAATGACCAATAACGGCAAGGTTGATAAGAAAAAACTTGATATGGCAGAGGTATCGGTTGACGCAGAGGTGTGTGATTTTGCACAGACGCCCGTACAGCAGCAAATAGAGACAATTTGGCAGGAGGTTCTTGATGTAAAAGAGAGGATCCCGATAGATGCGCCATATTATGAATACGGCGGAAATTCGCTTAATGCTTCAATGATCGTTGCAAGGATTAAGAAAAGATTCAGCGTTGAGCTTACCCTAAGAGAATTTTTTGCACATACCACAATTTCGGAGCAGGCTGAATACGTTGAAAAGAATCAAACGGGCAGCGGCTATGAAACATTACTCTTTGAGGCTGTTTCAAGGGAATATTATCCGCTTTCATCTGCTCAGGAGAGAATGTATGTACTGAACGAACTGGATAGCTCTACAAATTATAATGCTACATCCGTTATAAAACTGTTGGGTAAAATAGACTGCGGTAAGATTGAAAATGTTTTTGAGAGGATTATCGGTCGCCATGATATTTTGCGGACTGCTTTTGTAAGAATCGATGGCAGCGTTAAGCAGAAGGTCATGGAGAATGTTGATTTTCGTGTGGAAATCATGGAGGCTGATTCCGAAAATGCTGATAAGGCAGTGAAATCCTGCATTCGTGTTTTCAAGCTTACCGAACCTCCGCTTATCAGGGTTTGCCTTATAAGACTGGCAGAGGAAGAGCATATTCTCGTTCTCGATCTGCATCATATAGTTTCCGACGGTATTTCCATGAATATAATCACAGAGGAATTTTTGACTATGTATGAGGGTAGTGAGCTTGAAAAGCCGATGCTTCAATATAAGGATTACGCCGTATGGGAAAAGGAAAGCGATGACTTTCGTAAAATGCTGGATAAGCATGAGGGCTTCTGGAGAGAGCAGTTGGAAAATGGTCTGCCGACAATACAGCTGCCTTATGACTTCAAGCGCTCTAATGTAAAGAATTCAGAAGGCTCAAGAAAATATTTTGAGCTTGCAAAAGATAAGGTCGATATTCTGAAGGAACTTGCAACGGCTAATGATGCACGTCTTTATCATGTACTGTTTTCAGCTTATTATCTGCTGCTTTATAAATTCAGCAGGCAGAATGACATCGTTATTGGTACGGCTATGGCCAATCGCAGACAGACTGAGGTCGAGAAAATGCTGGGTGTTTTTGCAAATTCACTGCCTGTTCGTTGCGATATTGACAGCAAGGTGAAATTCACTGACTTTTTAAAGACCGTTACCGATAAACTGGATAGAGTTGAGGAAAATCAGGGGTATCCCTTTGATGAAATGGTACGCAAATTCAGCGGTCAAAGAGATATGTCAAGAAACAGTTTTTTCGATGTTTTCTTTATTATGCAGATAGTGAATGCTTTGAATATGGATATGGGTGATTTCCGTGCGGAGCCGTATCATTACTACGGAAATACCGCAAAATTTGATCTGTTCTTGGAAGTATTTGAAATAAACGGAAAGCTTGATCTTAGTTTTGAATATTCCACAAAGCTTTTCAAGGAAAAGACGATAGATGAATTTGTTGAAGGCTATCTTGAAATTGTGGAAAAGCTGACAGAAAAGGGTATTAACGAGCTTACAGTTGACGATGTTATAAATAAAACAAACACCGAAAACAATCAGAATTTTACCATTACCTTCGATGATATGGAATGGTTTGCTGCCATTTCGGGAGACTATAATCCGCTTCATATGAATGCAGAATATGCTGCCGTTACGCCTTATGGAAAACAGGTGGTATACGGCGTGCTGGGTGCGCTTACAGCTATTGGCAAATGTATTGCTGCTTTGGGCAAACCTATACGCATAACTTCATTGGAGGCACATTTCAGAAGTCCGCTGTTTGTAAATGAAGAGTATGATTACGTTTACGATGTAATTGGCGAAAAGGAAATCCATATTGGAATAAATTCTCAAGGCAATGTAATGACCCTGATTACGTTGGGCTTTGATGATAAGCCCGTTAACAAGTGCATGCTCGAAACTGATCATAGCCTTGTTAACAGTAATAAGCAGGCCCTCGAGCCGTCCTCATCGGAGATAATAAGTTTTAAGGAAACAGGTGAATACACCCTTTCATTGCATCCCGGTGTTATCGAGTGCCTTGAAGAGCTTGGTATCGACAATTACGTTGTTTGTGTTATGGCTTTTACAAGCTTCCTGGTAGGTATGAAAAATCCCGGAAAGCAGGCCCTGTTTGAAAAGCTGAAAATCGATTTTGACGGTTCTGATGATTACACAAAAACCGACTATTTTATCAAAACGGTCAAGTATGATGAAAAGATTCAAAAGCTTGTAATGAAGGGAATGCTCAATTCTGCCGATAGCTCCGCAAATGTTGTGCTTGAAAGCTATATCAGACCTGAATTGGAGTGGAGTTATGATAATTCGGTATCAATCATTGAAGGCAGCGCACTTTCAAAATGTTCGGAATTTTCAGGCAAAAACGTTCTTGTTCTTGGCGGAAGCCGAGGTCTTGGTGCTGATCTTGCATTGCAGGCAGCGTCACTGGGAGGAAATATCTTTATAAATTACGGACATAATAAAGCTTTTGCAGATCATATTGTAGATGAGATAAAAGCAAAGGGGTGTACAGTGGCGGCTTTTTGCGCCGATATAAGCATCTTTGAGGAGGTTCAAGGATTGTATGCGGATATTATTGCTGAATACGGTAGGATTGATGTGGTTATAAATTGTGCTTATCCGCATATCGAAAATGACAGGATCGATGATTTTGATTTCAGCAACTTCGGGGAAAGAGTTGAAAAGCCGCTCAGAATGACATTGAATACGTTGAGGACCTTTGCTCCCGAATTGAATAAAAACAAGGGCAGATATATATGTATTTCTTCCGTTTGGGCAGAGCAGATAGAGCCCGATTATTTCAGTTATAGCATTGCGAAGGCGGCAATTGAAAAAACGGTTCTGCATTTTGACAAGAAATATTCAAATATAAAATTTTCGGTAATGCGTCCTTCAAAATTTCTTTCGAATCAGAATTGTACTAATATTATGCAGGGCTATCTTTGTCCGTCAAGAGTTGTTTCGGCGGATATACTTGAAGAGATACGCAAATCATTCGATAAAAAGCTTATTATCTCAAACATCGGCAGCGAGCTTTTGCTGGAGCAGGGCAATGAGAGCAGAAAAACCGTAAATACAGTCATTTGCTCAACTTTTACAGCGGATATTTACAGTGCGTATATTGAAAGATGGCTTGACATTAACGGCATAGATTCACATATTGAAATTACACCGTATAATCAGGTTTTCCAACAGCTTCTTGAAGAGGGCAGCTTGCTGAGAACAAATAACGGCGTAAGTATTCTGCTGATCCGCTTTGAGGATTGGATTGGCGAATTTGAAACAGACGAAAAGGTGATAGAGGTTCTCAATCAGCATTTTAACAGATTGATAAAAAGCATGATACAGATTAGTTTCCGTTCTACTGTTATAATTGGCGTATTTAAGGCTGATTACAGCGGTAGACTGTCAAAATCAGCAGCAGAGCATATCGAGACGCTTTATGAAAACCTTGAGGCAGGTCTTGCAGGCAGGGATAATATCTATTTCGTTGATCTGACAAATACCGGAAACTACGGCGTTTTGAGGGAATACGATGATGAGAAATACAGAGAGGCGAAGATTCCTTTCACATCCGAATGTACTGCAGCCATGGGTACCGAGCTTGCAAGAAAAATCGTAGATCTTTATATGCCGCAATGCAAGGTGATCGTTTTGGATTGCGACAATACCTTGTGGCAGGGCATCATCGGTGAGGACGGGATCAACGGCATAAAAATTACCGAGGAATACCGCTTCCTTCAAGAATTTATGAAAAAACAGTATGAGAATGGCAGACTTTTGGCAATTTGCAGCAAAAACAACAGTGAGATCTTAATACCGGCTTTTGATATGGATGAAATGCTCCTGAAAAAGGAGATGTTCGTTGATATTACGGCTAACTGGAATCCCAAGTATTTGAATATAAGAAATCTTGCGAAAAAGCTTAATCTTGCACTTGACAGCTTTGCATTTATTGATGACGATTATTTTGAATGCAGACAAATGGCAGAAAATTGCCCTGAAGTGTTCACTCTTCAGCTGCCTGAAAATAAGTCGGAGATCCGTGCGCTGCTGGAAAAGGTATGGCTGTTTGACTGCAATAAAACTACCGATGAGGATAAAGAGCGCACCCGCATGTATCAGGATTCCATTAAGAGACAGGGCTTTATGAATGAGACGGGATCGTTGGATGATTTCTTGAAAAATCTTCACATCAAGGTCAATATAAGTGAAATTGATGAGCAGGATATGGAGCGTGCTTCGCAGATGACGTACAGAACAAATCAGTTTAATTTGAGTACAATAAGGCGTACAGTAAGCGAACTGAAAGAAATAATCCACAGAGAAAACTATATTTGCAGAAAGATCACCGTTAGTGACGATTTCGGTTCGTATGGAATCTCAGGACTCATTATTGGCGAGATATCAGGCGAGAAAATGGCAATAGATACACTGCTTCTCAGCTGCAGAGTTCTCGGAAAAAATGTGGAAGACTGCATCTTATCGGGAATAAAAAAGATCTGCGAATGCAATAATGTTGACAGGATAGAAGCCGAATACATAACTACTGCACGAAACAGCATGGTTGCCGAATTCTTAAATAGAAACGGTTGGAATAAGCAGCGTGAGGGCCAGAAAAAAATATTGTTTTCAATCAGTACATCCGACATTGAAGACTGCCCGAAATATATCGAGATTTCCTTTGAAACAGAGAAAAATAAGGCTGAAGGAATGCTTATAAAATTAAATCATATCGGCTTGGCTGTGCGTGATTTCAACGGAGCCGAAGAGCTTTTTAGAGCTATGGGTTATTCAAAGGGAGCTGTTTATCAGCAGATTAACCAGAAATCTGAGCTTTGTATTTTCAGCAGAAATGGCTACGATGATATTGAATTTGTTAAGCCTATAGATCCTGGTTCACCTACAGTTGCTATTCTTAACGACGAAAAGATGAAATTTTATCATCTTTGCTATGAGATTGAAAGTATCGGAAAATTCCTTGAAAGCATGAGAAAGAACGGATTGAAATACAGCATGGTAAGCAACGCAAAGGCTACGGATATATTTAATGGAAACCCCGTTGCATTTATCTATGTGGAAAATATTGGTTTGATCGAGCTTTTAGAAAATAAGAATATTGAAATCCTCGGTACTACGAAAAAGGATATTATCAAGCTTTGTATTAGTGACAGAAAAAATGCCGAAAAATTCTTTGAATTTATAGGCTACAAAAAGGTGAGCTGTAAATCCTATATAGATAGGGAATGTATAATCTTTAGCAAGAAATATGAAGCTGATATTGAAGCTTCCGTTATGAAAAACGAAGATCATTCAAACGGAAAAAATTATATTGAAAATGTTATGTTTTTGGATTACGGTAAAATGGTGAATCGTTTCGAAGAGCACGGCTACGATCTGGTACAGACAGTTGGCAACGCTTCAATGATCGACGGTATTTCTGTTTTAAGCTTCGATTGTATCAAGAACTCGGAGACTCAAAAAGCCAGTTATAATTGGAATGTTATAAGAAATCAAAAGCACCAAAATTATGTTATGCCTCTCTTGTATAACAGCGCCGAAAAAATATTGGAGCTTATTAATAAAAGAGCGGAAAAAACAGTGAAAAATACGGGTGCTCCCGTAGTTTCGACTGTCGGAAGCGATGTTGAAAAAATGCTTATTTCAATTTGGTGTGATGTTTTGAAGGTGAATGAGCAGGATGTGGATACTTCCCAGAATTTCTTCTCAAGAGGCGGAAATTCATTTGCTCTTATCGAGATGAACAGCCGATTGAAGGATGAGCTAGATATCGATATTGAATTGATAAAGCTTTTTGAATATCCTACAATAAAGGCTCTTGCTGCATATATCGAAAGTATTCGTGCGCCTAAAGAAACGGCAAATACAGAAGAATCAGAACAGGATAAAGACCTTAAGAAAAGAAAGGATACAGTGAAAAAAACACTGCTTGCGTTACGAAGGAGATAGAATGGATACAAACAATTTGACTGGATTGGAAGTTGCAGTTATTGGAATTGCAGGAAGATTCCCCGGGGCAAAGGATATTGACAGCCTTTGGCAGAGCCTTGTTGACGGTAAAGAATTAATTACCTTTTTCTCTGATAATGAATTGGAAAATGAAGGCATAGAGCACGACCTGCTTATTAAGGATAATTACGTTAAAGCTAAAGGCGTTATTGACAACGCCGAAAAATTTGACAGCAAGTATTTCGGGTATAAGCCCAAAGAGGTACAGATGATGGATCCGCAGATCAGAATGATGCACTTATGCGTTAACGATTCATTGGAAAACGCGGGATATTGTTCGCACAAATACGATGGCAAGATAGGTTGCTTTATCGGTGCAAATCCTAATTATAACTGGGAATATGCCGTAAGAAATTCAAGCTTTATCAGTGAAGAGGAAATTCCTTCCGCAAGCATTCTTGCGAATAAGGATTTTATTTCAACGATTATTGCATATAACCTTGATCTGAAGGGGCCGTGTGTAACCTTGGATTGCGCTTGTTCAACTTCACTGGTTGCTGTCGACGAGGCTGTAAAACAGCTTCTCACCGGTGCTTGTGATATGGCGGTTGCAGGCGCTTGCGCTATGGATTCCCCTATTAAAACAGGCTATGAGTATCAGGTAAGTTCCATAGTTTCTCCCGACGGTCATTGTAGACCCTTTGACAAGGACGCCTGTGGTACGCTTAACAGTGAAGGTGCAGCAGCTGTTGTGCTGAAACGTTTGGAGGACGCCATAGAGGATGGCGATAAAATCTACGCTGTTATCAAGGGAAGTGCCGTTAATAACGATGGAAGCAGTAAGGTTGGCTATACCGCACCAAGCGTGCAGGGTCAATGTGATGTTATACAGTCGGCATTGAATATGGCTGAAATACACAGCGATGAGCTTTCCTATATTGAAACTCACGGAACTGCAACGCCCCTTGGCGATATGGTGGAAATAGAAGCTCTTACTCAGGCTTTTGCTTCCGATAAAAAACAGTTTTGTAGGATAGGTTCAATAAAATCAAATATCGGTCATCTCAGTACAGCCGCAGGTATTACGGGTTTTATAAAAGCCGTACTCTGTGTTGCAAACAGAATGATTCCGCCCAGCATAAATTACAAAGAGGATAATCCCAATATACATTTTGAAAGAACACCTTTTAAAGTTAATTCCAGCCTCTATCATTATGACAGCGATGCAGATGATATCTATGTTTTGGTTAGCTCATTCGGTATCGGAGGTACCAATGCTTGCGCTGTTCTTACCGATGCACCCAAGGATGAAGAAGCGAGCTTAAGCAGGGATATACCGCTTGTTTTTCCGCTTTCGGGAACTTCAACCGATAATCTTAATAAGAATATTGCAGCGTTCGGCAACTATATAGATTTGCAACACACCGAGGATTTAGAGGATATTGCGTACGGACTTGCTTATGGAAAAAAAGATCTTAAATACAGAGCTGCAATCGTTGCAGATAAAAAAACAAATGCAAAAGCTGTTATCAATAAATACCTGAGTAACGGCAGTGATGATGACTTGCAGGTCAATACTGTTCCAAACGGCGAAACGGAAGTTGTTTTCATGTTCGGCGGACAGGGGAATCAATATTTTGGCATGGCTCGTGATCTGTATTTTAAGCAGCCGATTTTCAGACAGTATCTTGACAAATGTTTCAGATATATCGAGAGTAGGATCGGCGTTAAAATGCAGGAAATTTTGTATGGCGAAAATGTGGATGGCGAAATAATAAATGAGACATTTTATTGTCAGCTTGCGGTTTTCTCGCTGGATTATGCTATGGCATGCTTTCTTATCGATTCCAACGTTAAGCCTTCGGCTGTTATAGGGCACAGCCTGGGTGAATATGTAGCAGCTTGCATTGTGGGGATTTTTTCCGTTGAGGATGCGTTGGATATTGTTATAAAACGTGCAGAGCTTATGCAAAAGCTTGAACGTGGGAAAATGGTTTCCGTTATTTTGGATGATGAAAATATTGAGGACTATATCACGGATGATGTTTGTATTTCGGTAAGAAATGGAAAAAATAACTATGTTCTAGCAGGCAAGCCTGATGCGGTCGAAGTACTGAAGGAAAGACTCCATGAGGATGAGATCAGATACCGTGAATTGAGAACCTCTCACGCTTTTCATTCATACATGGTAGAACCGATTTTAGATGAATTTTACATTTTTATCTCAAATATAAAAATGAATAGGCCCAAAATAAAAATGATCTCAAATATTACAGGTGATTGGGTAAACGAAAATGACATAATAAAGCCTGATTACTGGATAAAGCATTTGAGGGGTACGGTGAGATTCTACGAGGGTATCAATACGCTGCTTAAGCTTGAAAAGGCTGCTTTTATAGAGGTCGGTCCGGGAAATACTCTGACGACTTATATTATTCGCAACGACAAAAAAGTCGACGGGATTTATGCAATAAATACTATAAGAAATCGCAATTTCGTTTGTGATGATGTGATCTATTTATACAGAAAAATGGGTGCGCTTTGGACTCTTGGACTGAATATTAATTTTGCTCTTACATATAGAAAGAAAATCCATAAAAAGGTTCACCTGCCTGCTCATGTTTACGAGCTTGAAAGATTTTATGACATTTACGATAACATAATTATTTCCAAAGAGTGCCGCAGTGCAGCGAAAGTGTCGAAAAGTATGATATATATTCCAAGTTGGGAGAAACAGGAAAATTTAAGCATTAAGGTTGTCGACAGAGATTGTGTTTTCGTTGGAAATCACACGGAAATGAGCAAAAAACTACAGCATATCCTCTCCGGCAGCATGTCGAAGCTCAATATCATTTCGGATTTGGAGCAGCTTAAGGATATTGATTGCGGCGAGTGCCTGAAGGCAGTCTATTTCTGCAATTATGAACAGGAAAGCGTTGACGGTGATGTAAAGTGCCTTATGCCTGTGATACACTATTTTGAAGAGAATAATAAAAAGTTGGAGCTTACCGTTATTACCGTTCTCGGCATCGGCATCGGCGTGGGAGAAACCGTTTATAAATGTGAAGCTATGATCTCCGGCTTTGTTAAGGCTGTTTATACTGAATGCAAGTATGTTAATGCTCGGCTCATTGATATTGATACGGCTGCCGTTAACAGCGTTATGTTTAGAAAACAGCTCGTTAATGATCTGTTGGACAGTAATAATTTCAGCTTTGCAGCTTATCGTGGAGAAAACCGATATATAGAGGCGTATGATCCGTTTGATGAGATAGCAGAATACAATAGTAGTAACAATCAGCTCATGCAGGGCGAGGCATGTATCCTTGTGGGTGGCCTTGGCAATATTGGAAGCGCTATATGCGGCGTTTTAAAAAATAAAAAATGTAAAATTGTTATTTTGAACCGCAGTATTGAGATCACGGATAATGCTTTTGATAGATGGCTGGCAACTCACAGCGAGACGGAGCCTTATTATAGCAAGATTAAATTCTTAAGCGGTATCGAGAATGTAAGCCTTTTGAAATGCGATATTTCGGATCTTGCTTCCGTAATGAAAACAGCCGAAAATATCAAGAAAACTTACGGAAGCGTTGCTGCCATAATTAATCTTGCAGGCAATGTTTCAAAGAATAATTTCAAGAGGATAACCGAACTTGACGAAGCCGATTTTACAAATCAGTTTGCGGCAAAAGTTTACGGAACGATGTACATTGAAAAAATGGCAGAGCTTTTAAAGCCTCGTTACTGTATTCTTATGTCGTCGCTTTCTGCCGTTTTGGGTGGTATAGGATTCACTGCCTATGCTGCGGCAAACGCATTTTTAAATCAGTATGTTTACAGCGCTCATACTAATGAAAATACGCAGTGGACAAGTCTTGTTTGGGATGGTTGGGATTTCGGAGATAAGGGTGCTTACCAGTATTCACTTTCTCCCGATGAAGGTGCCTTTATATTTGAGAAAATGCTGAGTTTCGGCTTGGCTTCACAGTATGTGATTGCCAAAGGAAGCTTAGGTGAAAGACTGGAGCAGTACACTAAAACTTACGAGCTTAAGGATTCGCTGAATTTATCGGTTCAGCAGGAGACTGTTGCAATTGAAAACGGCAATAAGCTGAAAAAAGCTATGTGCGAAAGCATCAGAAATTATTTTGGCTTTGAGCATGTAGGTGAAAAGGATAATCTTTTCGAGCTTGGTGCAACGTCGATCGATATTTTGCAGATAGTTAAGATCATTGAGAAGGAGTGCCTTGTGCGGATTGCCCCGACACTGTTTTATACATATTCAAATATTGATTCACTTGTGGATTCGTTGGAAAATAAGGAAGAAGAGATGCCTGTAGTTCGTGAAAATAAATTAAGCAGAATCAGGCGCAATGTGGGGGGCGCAGATGGGAAAGTATAAAGTTGATGAATCAAAATTGACCGGATTGGAGATCGCAATAGTAGGCATGGATTGCAGAATGCCCGGTGCAGATAATGTTCGGGAATTTTGGGAGAATATAGTTAATGGAAAAGACTGCATAAGCTTTTTTACCGATGAGGAAATGGAGGAAAGTGGTATTGACAGGGCACTGTATTCCCGTGGAAATTACGTAAAGGCAAAAGGCATTATCAATCATTGCGATAGATTTGATAACCAGTTTTTTAATTATACGCCCGAGGAAGTTTCACTTATGGACCCGCAGCTTCGTGTCATTCATGAATGTGTTTATCACGGCTTGGAGGATGCAGGCTACCCACCGTATCGATACAAAGGAGAGGTTGGTGTATTCCTTGGCAATTTCACAAATTACAGCTGGCTGAATACATTATCTGCAGGCGGCGACAATGCGGTTCAGAAGTTACTGTTGGGCTCGCTTAATGATATAAATAATTTCAGCACGAGAGTTGCATACAACCTTAATTTGAGAGGTCCTGCTATAAGCGTGGAGACAGCCTGCTCTACATCTCTTGTGGCTGTTCATTTGGCTTGCCAGTCACTTTTGGCAGGCGATTGCGATATGGCTGTTGCGGGTGGTGTTTCCATAACCGTTCCTATCAAGGAGGGCTACCTTTATGAGGAGGGCATGATATATTCCAAGGACGGTCATTGCCATGCCTTCTCAAATGATGCGAACGGTTCTGTTTTCAGCGATGGGGCAGGCGTTGTGGTGTTGAAAATTCTTGAAAATGCGATCCGTGATAACGATAATATTTATGCTGTTATCAAAGGATCCTCCATAAATAACGACGGCTCGGACAAGGCAGGATTTTCCGCTCCAAGCGTAAACGGCGAGGCTCGTGCCGTGAGAAGTGCCATGTATATGGCACAGGTATTCCCTGAAGATATCGACTATATTGAAACTCACGGTACAGCAACGCTGATCGGTGATCCTATTGAAGTAGAGGCGTTAACAAAAGCTTTCCATACAACAAAGCGCAATTACTGTGCTTTGGGAAGCGTTAAAACAAATATCGGTCATACCAACAATGCGGCGGGTGTAGCAGGTATTATTAAGACTGCTCTTGCATTGAAAAATAAATTGATTCCGCCCAGCCTTCATTTCAGTGAGCCCAATGATAAGATCAATTTTGAAAACAGTCCATTTTATGTAAATACAGAAGCAAAGAAATGGAAATGCAGTGGGAAACGTAGAACGGCAGGTGTAAGTGCTTTCGGTATCGGCGGTACAAATGCTCATGTCATTTTAGAGGAAGCTCCTGAGTTTACTGTCGAGGATGAGATCGATGACGTAAACTGCATTTTGCTTTCTGCAAAAAGCAAAAAAGCATTGAATGCAATGACGGAACAACTGGAGAGGTATATTGAAACATCTGACGATGTTTCTGTTCAGGACATTGCGTATACATTGAACCGCCGTAGCGGCGATTACAAATTCAGACGATTCTTTCTCGGAAATACGGCGGATAAAAAGGGCGATTTCCTGAAAAAAGGAAAAAATCGTGCTTCGGAGCATATTGCCAATGAGGATAATAAGCTTGTATTCGTTTTCCCAGGACAAGGCTCCGAATACAAGGATATGATGCGTGACCTGTATTTGAAGCACAGTGTTTTCAAAGAAAATGCCGACGAATGTGCAAAGATATTAGAAGAGCTTACCGAGATCAATTTTATCGATGTTTTGTATAGCGATGAACAATACCGCTCAAGCGAGATCCAGATACTTATTTTTGTTGTGGAATATGCACTGGCAAAGACTCTGGAATTTTACGGCATTGCCCCCGATATTTTACTTGGTTACAGCTTTGGTGAATATGCTGCGGCTTGCTTGTCGGGAGTTATTTCTCTTCATGATGTTCTGTATATCATAGTTCAACGTGGAAAATTAATGAAGAAACTCAAGGGTACCTCTATGCTCAGCGTGCCGTTAAATGAGGACAAAATAAAGGAACATCTTAACGAAAAGCTACATTTATCCATAATCAACGAAGAAGCCTGCACCGTTTCGGGAACCGTTGAGGATCTGGAAGAGCTTGAAAATAAATTAAGAAATATGAGAATGATCTGTTCTAAGGTTCCTGCTTCCGCATGTCATTGCACATTATTGAAATGTATTAAGGACGATTTCAGAAGAGTTCTTGAAAAGGTTAATTTCGGCAAGTGCAGCAAGAAATATATTTCTGGTATACTTGCAGGAGAGATTGCCGAAAGACAGCTTGCTTCTGTAAATTATTGGATAAATCATATGCTTAATCCCGTTAGATTTTCGGACAGCGTTAAGGCAGTATTGGATGAATACGGACCGTGCACATTTGTAGAAGTCGGTCCCGGAATGAATCTGACAGCTTTGATAAAACGTTTTTCATTCTGTAGTGATGAGCGAATTTCAGTAGTTAATATGACAAGAAATAAAAATACGATACAGGATGACTATGAGTATCTGCTAAATAAAATATGCCTGATGTGGAGTATCGGTTACAATATAAATAAGGATGCACTGCTGTGGAAAAACAGAAGAAATTACGTTAATCTGCCGCTTTATCCCTTTATGGGAGAAAGGTTCAAAATTGCAAAGAGCCAACAGAGGAGAGATAAAGCAGTTGTTCTCAGCAATAATAAAAAGCCTCTTAATTCATGGCTTTATTCAATGAATTGGAAGAAGCAGAGATTTATTGACAGCGTTGAAGGATTTGATGATACATACATAGTTTTCTGCGATTCTTTGGGATGTGGAGAAATTGCAGCACAGAAAATAAGCAGCAAAAATAAGGTTTATCTGGTAAGAAAGGGCAATGGATTCTCTAAATGCGGGGAAGGTGAATACGTTATAAATACAGCCTCGGAGAGTGATTATGAGATGCTTGTAAAGGATATGTCCGAACAGAGGACCGTTTACAACGTATTGAATTTCATGTGCCTTGATAATATCGACAATACCGAAAATAAGCTGGAAAATTCCTTCTATGGTCTGCTTTATTTTGTGAAAAGCTTTCAGAAGGAAAACGCAAATAAAGAAAATTCACTAAAAATATGCAGCCTTGCAGTAGACTGCTATTCTATAGACGGAACAGAAAATATTGATCCGTATAATGCAGGTTTAATAGGCCTTGGAGTTGTTATTTCTCAGGAATATCCAGCAATAAAAACAAAGTGCGTTGAATTTGAAGCGAAAAAATTATGTGCAGAAAAAATAGCTTCCGTAATGCTGGAGGAGGCTTTGGTATACGATGAAAAAATCGTAGCATACAGACGCAACAGCCGATATTTTCCCTCTGTCGAGCAGATGTATGCACCAAATAGCTACCGCAGCAGTGCCGTAAATGACGGTGATACGGTGGTTATTATCGGCGGTATGGGCAATGTGGGCTTAAGCCTTGCACAGGGAATAAGCTCCATCAAAAAGGTTAATTTTGTTTTGACTTCCACTCACGATCTTGCCTTGAATAACGGAAGCATATCTTCGGAAAAAGAAGGATATATTTCGGAAATCGAGAAAAACGGTTCAACTGTAATGCTGAAAAAATGTAATGTTAAGGAAGATATCAGCAGTGTTCTTGACAGTGTTATTTCTGCATTCGGAAGGATAAATACCGTTATTTTTGCAGCAGGCGTTATCGGCGGCGATACCTTTACATTGATCGAAAATACAACAAAAGAAATGTGTAATATGCAGTTTGATGTAAAGATCAGAGGTCTGGTAAGTTTTGCAGAAACCATTAAAAAATACAGCGTGGATAATTGTATCCTTACGTCATCTGTTTCGGGTATTTTGGGGGGGATCGGACATTCCGCATATTCTGCCAGTAACCTGTTTATGGATTTTTTCGCAAAAATGCAGAATAGAAACAGCAATACAAAATGGATCACTGTCGATTGGGATTTCTGGCAGTTTGATACAGGCAGAGAAGAAAGTTATATTGGTACTACTGCGAAAAATTTTGCTTTATCAAGAGATGAAGGAATGTGTCTTGTTCCAATGATATTCAGCCTTTTGGATGAAGAGCAGATAATTATATCCACCGGCGACCTTAAGAAGCGTTATGAGGATTGGGTAAATATAGCCGCCAATGAAGAAATGAATGATGAGACTGAATACAAGCGTCCCGAACTTTCAAACGAATATGCTGCACCTACAAATGAGACAGAGGAAAAAATCGTTGAGATATGGGAAAAAATTCTGGGCTATAAGGGAATCGGAATTGAGGATAATTTTTTTGAGCTTGGCGGCGACTCACTAAAGGAAGTTGAATTCTCTATACAGCTTAAAAAGCAAATGAACCTTGAAATATCCCTTGCCGATTTCTTTAATCATCCATTCATTAAGGATATTGCATTGCTTTCACACGGCGGCGAAGTATTGGAAAAGGCAGAAGAATATCAAGAGGACGGTATTTTACCTGTTTCTCTTGAGCAGAAAAGAATGTATATGCTTCATATGACGGACAAAAAATCCCTTGCCTACAATACATCGCTGTGTATGTTGATAGAGGGCGAATTGGATGAGCAGAAGCTTGAAGCTGCCTTTTGCAGCATTGTAAATGAAAACGCTATTCTCCTTAGCAACTATTTTATGGATGGTGACAATGTTGTTCAGAAAATAGACAGGAGCAAGGAATTTCATTTGCAAACATGCCGTATTTCACCCGAAGAAACGGATCATTTTATTGATGAGTTTATTCGCCCGTATGATCTCGAAAATGATCTTCTCATCCGTGCGGGAGTTGCGGAAATAGGCGTGAATAAGCAGATTCTTATTATCGACCTTCATCATATTGTTGCAGACGGAATATCTGTTGAATTGATAAAGCAACAGCTTGTGAGTAAATATTTTGGAAACGAAAATACAAACGGAAAACATAGGCAATATATTGACTATATTCATTGGCAGCGGCAGAATATTGAACATGGAAAGTTTGATAAAATGCAGAAATACTGGGAAAAACAGTTTGCAGGTGAAGAGATACCGCGGATTGAATGGCCCGTTGAAAAGAATCTTAAGATTGGTAGGGAGCGTAGCGGAAAAAGCAGTTTCTTTGTAATTGAGAATAAACTTTTGGATAGATTGAAGGAGCTGAGCGCTAAGCGAAATGTAACTCTTTATATGCTCTTAATGGCATCATACAGCGTTTTGCTTCACAAGATGACATCGCAGGAAGAGTTCATAGTGGGTATGCCCATTTCGTGCAGAGATAATGAAAGTTTCAGCGATGTTGTGGGCTTGATGATAAATACGCTGCCTATAAAAAACAAGCTGAACGGAAATATGAAATTTGAGGAGTTCCTTGATGATATTTGCAAATGTTGCTTGGATGCTTTTGAAAATAAAAGTTATCCATACGAAAAAATTATCGAAAATGTTGCGGCTTTCAATAATCTGGGCCAAAATTCTTTGTATGATACAATGCTTATAATGCAGAATATGAAGAATACCGACTTTAATTATCAAGGTTGGAGAATCTCGGATTATGAGATAAAGGGACGTTCCACCAAGGCGGCTATTTCATTTGAATTTGCTGAAAATAACGGTTCGCTTCAATGCAGAATTGAATATGACGGTGAATTGTTTTCCAAAAAAGTTTTGAATCGCTTTATAAGGGGCTTTATAAGAGTTTTTGAGAAAATCACGGAAACACCGGAGATCGAGATCAAAAATATTGAGATAATCGATGAAGAGATGCCTCTGCTGCTGAGAAAGGATATGTACATTCCCCACAGTTACAACGAAAATTATACCCTTATGGATATGTTGCATGAGCAGTTTGAGGCATCCGCAAATTATGATGCAATTTACAGCAACGGCACCGTTCTGACCTACGGCGAGCTTGATAATATAACTGATTTTGTGGCGTCAAATCTCATAAAGGTGCTTGATGCTGACAGTAAGCATGATATTACAGCCGGAATTTTATGTGACAGAACATATAAAATGATAGTGCTCATAATCGCATTCTGGAAAGCAGGAATTGCCTATACACCTCTTGAGGTTGATATGCCCGAAGAAAGGTTCAGATATATTCTTTCCGATTCAAAAGCAGCAGCTGTTGTATGCTCAGACGATTATTTTGACAGGGCAAAGGAATATTGCAGTAATGAGCTCAGATGTATTAGCTATTCATCCCTGACGGAAGGCTACGACAATAGTATTATTTATTATGCTGTGGATCAGTGCAGTCCCGAAAGAAGCGCATACGTTATCTATACTTCCGGTACTACAGGTAAGCCAAAGGGCGTTTTAATCAGGCACAAGAATATCGTTAATTCAATGCTCTGGAGAAGAACGGAATTTGGCTTGGGCAACAACGACAGAGTTCTGCAAATGTTCTCATTCTTGTTTGATGGCTTTGTGGTAAACTTCCTGCAGCCGCTTGTTTCAGGCAGCGTTTTGCATGTTATTAGCGATGAAAGGGCTAACGATATACCTTATATAGCAAGGTATATTACAGAACAGAAAATCACATTCATATGTACTGTTCCGCCTCTTTTCGGCGCAATCATAGAGTGTCTGAATGATGAGGATATGCAGTATTTAAGGCTTGTATCTCTTGCGGGCGATAAGCTGAAAAAAGAGGTTGTTGACGGCGCCAAGAGAAAAAATCCCGGACTGGAAATATGCAACGAATACGGTCCAACAGAGGCGAGTGTGGTTGTATCCTGCCATAGAGATGTTTCGGGCGATAACTGCAATATTTTGGGCAAGCCCATTTACAATACACATCTTCTTGTACTCGACAATTATTTGAAGCTTTCTAATATTAATGTTCCCGGTCAGCTTTGTCTCTCGGGTAAGGGAATTGCCTCAGGATATTTGAATATGCCCGAGTTAAGCAAGGAGAAGTTCGTTCCCAGCCCGTATTTTGAAAACGAAACAATGTACCTGACAGGTGATATTGCACGCATTACCGAGGAGGGTGAGATTGAATTCATCGGCAGAAAAGACAGTCAGATCAAAATTCACGGTTTTAGGATCGAAATAAACGAGATCACCAAGGCGCTTTTTGAAATGGAAGAGATTGATGATGTAAGCGTTGTTGCACGTGATAAAGGCAGCGAAAAATATCTCTGCGCATTTTATGTTGCAAATAAGGAATTGGAATTATTCGAACTGAAGCAGTACTTATATAAAAAGCTTCCGGCATATATGGTTCCGGCGTATTTTATAAAATTGGATGCCCTTCCGCTTACGCCTATGGGAAAAATTGATGAAAAAACATTGAAGTCGGTGCCTATTGATATTTCTGTAAACAGTACAAAATATGTTCCGCCGACGAATGAGTTGGAAAGGGAATTGGTTGCAATATGGAGTAATATATTCAAGTCCGACCGCATAGGAATTGATACAAACTTCTTTGATATGGGCGGAAATTCGTTGAATATCGTTAAGATGCATAATGAAATTATGAAACGTCATGAGATTGATCTGCCTATAACCGTTATGTATAAATGTCCAACGGTGCGTATGCTGGCAGAATACTTGAATAATACGTTATCCGGAAATGCAGCAGCATCCGCAGAGCAGGAGGCTGAATTAAATGACAGTGCAGAAGCTTTTGATAATGTAATGAGTTTATTTGGAGAGGATAATTTTGAATAAAAACACATCAACAAAAACAGGTATGGAAATTGCCGTTATAGGAATGGCAGGAAAGTTTCCAAAAGCCGAAAATATTATTGAATATTGGGAAAATTTAAAGTCGGGAAAGGACTGCATAACCTTTTTTTCCGATGACGAGCTTCATTTATCGAAGGAAGAAGAGGCTTTGAAAAACGATCCAAATTATGTAAAAGCAAAGGGCTACCTTGAGGGAAAAGAATTTTTCGATGAGAAGTTTTTTGAATATTCAAAAAGCGAAGCGGAAATTATGGAACCTCAAATGAGGCTTTTTCACCAGTGTGTGTGGGCTGCTCTTGAAGATGCCGGGTTAAATACAAAAAAGGATAATCCCATTGGAGTTTACGGCGGCGCTTCGTCAAATACATATTGGAAGCTTGTTACAAAGATCAAATCTATGGGCGACAATTTAAAAGCCTTTTCTGATGAACAGCTGACAAACGAAGAGTTTATGTGCACTAAAATTGCATATAAATTAAATTTAAAGGGACCGGCAGTTTATGTTAAAACGGCCTGTTCCACGTCGATGGCAGCAATCCATATTGCATGCCGTGGGCTTCTTACCGGCGAATGCAAGGTTGCAGCAGCCGGCGGAGTGTCATTGCTTTTGCCTGATAAAAAAGGCTATTTCTACAGAGAAGGAATGATCTTTTCCCCCGATGGATATTGCAGAGCATTTGATGACAACGCTCACGGTACGGTGGGCGGAGAAGGTGTTGGAGTTGTTGTATTAAAGCGCTTGAGGGATGCTGAAGCTGATGGAGACAGAATATATGCAGTAATAAAAGGGAGTGCTATGAATAATGACGGAGCAGAGAGAATAGGCTATACTGCTCCGGGCGTTAACGGTCAGGCAACGGTAATTAAAAAGGCTTACAGGATCGCAAAAGTAGCTCCCGAAACCGTGTCCTATATCGAGGCGCACGGAACAGGAACTGAACTCGGTGATCCCATCGAAATTGAAGCACTTAAAGAAGCCTTTGCAACAACGAAAAGGCAATTCTGTGCGCTGGGTTCAGTCAAGAGCAATATAGGTCATCTCGATTCTGCAAGCGGCGTGGCAGGTTTTATAAAGTGCGTATTATCACTGTATAACAAGGTTATACCGCCAACGATACATTACGAGAACCCCAATAGAAAAATTGATTTTGAAAACAGTCCGTTTTATGTAAACACTTCTCTGAAAAAGTGGGAAGCTTCGGACGGCACACTAAGGGCAGGTATCAGCTCTTTCGGCATGGGCGGAACAAATGTGCACGTTGTTTTGGAAAATTATGAATATCCTGACAAAATGCAGAGCAATAATTACAAGCTGTTGATGTTTTCTGCAAAATCGGGCGCTGCTTTGAAGCGTATGCTTGGCGAATGGAAGAAATATCTCAGTGAACGGCCCGAGGTTAATATGTCCGAGATCGCACACGTACTTGAAAATAAGAGAAGCCGTTTTATATTCCGCAAGGCAGTTGGTTGCAGCAATGCAGAGGATGCGGTAAAAAAACTGGAATCCGTATTGCACGAAAGCATAAAAAGAATTCCTTCTGCGCAAAAGAAAATAGTATTCATGTTCCCGGGGCAGGGCAATCAGTATGTTAAAATGTGCTTTGGCTTGTATAGTGAAATAGCGGCGTTCCGTGCATATGCTGATTACTGCTTTGAGCTGCAGAGCGAATACAGCTGTGAAACAAAAAAGCTTTGGCTGGACGGAACAGACAGCGATCTTATGAATACAACAGTATCGCAGCCGCTTATCTTTATCATGGAATACTGTATTGCAAGGCTGCTTATGGATCTCGGGATCAAGCCCGATATTGTAATAGGCTACAGTTTCGGAGACTATGCCGCGGCTTGTATTGCAGGCGTTATTTCGCTTAAAGATGCGCTGTTTGCGATTAATAAGAGGGCGCAGCTTATGCAGAAAACGGAAAAAGGCGTTATGCTGAATATCCCTCTTGAAAGAGCAAGATGCGAGAAGTATATTTCGCTTATTGCAAATCTTTCAATAGCTATTGATAACGGCGGCTCGTGCATCATTGCAGGTGGAGTTTCCGCAATTGAAGAATGCGAAGCTGCACTGAAAAACGATAAGATAATGAGCATGCGTATAGGCGTTGATTACGGCAGCCATTCGCATTTGATGATACCGATAGTGGAGCATTATGCAGAGGCACTCGCTTCTGTAGAATTCCATGAAAATGAGATCCCGATGATTTCATGCGTTACGGGAGAATTTGTAAATGGTTCGGAAGTAACGAAAGTTTCTTATTGGAGCAATCATCTGAAGGAATGTGTAAAGTATTATAAAGCAGTTAAAATGCTGGATTCCCTGGGAGATAATTATGTTCTCATCGAAACGGGACCGGGTAGAAATCTGCTGACTATGGCTCTGCGTGGCATCGCAAAGGAAAAGCTTATATGCGGTATCGATACAATACGTGTAAAGAGCAAAGATATTCCCGATGTAAAGTATCTTTATGATAAGCTGGGAAATCTCTACGATAACGGCATTGAACTTGAATACAAATTAAATACGGACATTTCTTCATACGGAGCAAATATCCTGCCGAATTATCCATTTGAAAAGAATTCATTCGGTAAGCAGCTTATGACGGATGAAGCTTTTGAGCTTGGCAAAAACAAGTTTGCCTCAAAGAAGGACAATATGATTTATATGCGCAACTGGGAAAGAAGCGTAAAGCTTGATCCGACAGAAAGATTTGGCGAAAAGTGGATCGTCTTTGCTGATAAAAATGATATTTCAGAAAAAATTGTAAGCATGATTTCGAAAAAAAACGAGATATGCGCATGCGTTCAAAGCAAGGATTTCAGTGCTGCAGAAGGTATTATTTCCGAGCTTTTCAAGGTTGATGGGGTATATAATATCTTGTATACATACGGTCTTGCGGAGCACAGCAGTGTGCAGAGAATTTATTGTGATAACCTGTTTAAAATTGCAAATCTATGCGGTGCAGCTGATGGAAATATCAGACTTAAAATGTTTATTTTGTGCAGCAATTCTATTGAAGCTGTGGGTTGCGATCTGAAGTATCCCGATAAGGCAATGCTCAGTGCTGCGGTAACCGTAATTCCGCAGGAATATTCAAATATTGACGCAAAATTGATTGATCTGGATAATGACGATATTGTCTGTAACGATAAGATTTCGCGGAATATCTATAATGAAATATGCAGTAATAATGATGATAAAACCGTTGCATACCGCAGAAATTATAGAATGCTGCCGACATATACCGTTGTTGAGTGCGGCAATAAAAAAAGTTGTATAAAAGAAGGCGGAATTTATATTTTGTTCGGCGGAATGGGCGGTATAGGTCAAGTAGTTGCAAAGCATATGGCAAGGAAGTATAATGCTAAGCTTGTTTTATCGGGCAGAAAAAATATTGCAAATGGTGATATGAACAGAACGGTTGAAAGTATTGGGAACAGTGAATATATTCTCTGTGATATTTCAAGCGGCGAAGCGGTTGAGCAGCTTTTTAGATATACCATAAAAAAATTCGGAAAAATAGACGGCGTGTTCAATATGACAGCCGTTTCCGATGGATGTCTTGTTCAAATGCGCAAACCCGAAGATTCACGCAAGGTAATTGCGCCAAAATACGATGGAACGAGAAACCTTATAAATGCCTGTAAAGCAAACGGAGTTGAGATGATGGTGCTGTTTTCATCGCTGTCATCGATCGTCGGCAGCGTGGGACAGGCTGCATACTGCGCAGCAAATGCGTATCTGGACGCTTGCGCATATTATAATGAGAATTTTAACGGCATACGCACAGTCTGCATTAACTGGGATCGTTGGAGGCACACGGGTATTTCAAATAAGCTTGAACAGATACATTTTGAGCTTACGGGTTCTGTTATGGATGACGGCTTGGATGTTGAAAACGCATTAGAGCTTTTTGATAGGTGTATGTGCATTGAGCATCCCCTTTTGATAGCACTTTCACAAGAAATCGGAGCATTTTTTGTGCAGGGGGATGTTCACGAAGAGGTGGAGTATCAAAGTGAAAAAGAAGTAGATCGGTTAGATCGTTCAACGTTGAGTTCGGAATATGCCGCAGCTGAAACTGCTACGGAAACCAAGATCGTAAAGCTTTGGGAACAGGAGCTTTCGGTAGGGCCTATTGGTATTTGCGATGATTTTCTGGAGCTAGGAGGCGATTCTCTTAAAGCCATAATTATGCTTGCAAAGATAGAAAAAATATTCGGTAAAAAGGTTCTTACCGCAGGATTTTTGACAGAACCGACCATTAAAAAATTGGCTGTATTGGTAGAAACTGCTGCTGAAGGAAACATCTCCGAAGCCGCTAAGAAATATTATACCGAGCTTGATGAAAAATCGGAAGCATATGTAAGCAAGCTCAACGAAACGACGATGATCAGCGATGCTTATTATTTAAGTCCGATGCAGAACATTACTCTATCCTACAATATAATGCATCAGACTGACGGAAAAAACGTAGCTATGTTTGAGTGTATTATTCGTGGAAATATCAATATTGATATTTTGGTTAGAGCATGGCAGGCAGTCGTTGCACATAATCCTGTTTTGCGCAGCACTATTGTGTGGAGAAAGGTTCCTGAGCCGATTCAGATCATCAGAAGCGATTCTGCAAATAATGTAAACCTCATTGATCTCAGTGGTTTGAATGATGATGCATATGCCGAAAAGCTGGTTGAAATACATGATGACGAGCTTAGTGCGAGCTTTCGTGTAACGGATTATCCTCTGCACAGAATGAAGATAGTAAAGCGTAGCTCCGAGGAATACAGAGTGATTGTTTCTTACATGAACTCCCTGTTTGACGGCTGGAGCACAAGCATTTTGCTTAGCGAAATACAGAACTATTATCTTATGCTTAAGCAGGGCACGTCTATCAAGTCTGAGAAAATAATAAATAATTATTTTGCCGCGTTGAAAATGCAGAGAGAAAATTCAAAGGCAGACGCCGGAGCTTTTTGGAAAGATGATTTTTCCGGCTTTGAATTTACCGATAACGGTTACGGTAAGCTTGAAGTATTTGAAGATACAGCTTATGCTTCTGTGGAAGCTGAAATAAACGAAGTGCTTTCGAGCCGTATCTTGGAATATGCAAAGGCGAAGAAAATTACCGTAAATTCATATTTTCAGGGCTGTTGGGCAATACTTATTTCGGAAGCCGAGCAAAGCAACGATGTGGTTTCGGGCTATGTTTCATCGGGTAGAGATATGTTCAGTGAAGAGATGCTTGAAACTGTGGGTTTGTTTACCAATATTGTTCCGCTGCGAACAAGGCTTAATGATAATGAGCATACCGATACATATTTTGTAAATGTCCACAAACACATAAACAGCGTTAATCAAAACAGTATTTTGATGATGCCGGCAATTGAAAATATTGTCGGTGCACCAAAGGATTATTTTGAGCAGATTCCTTATGCTAAAACGCTGACATTGGTTCAATACCCTGTTGAAAAGAGCGATAATTCAGAATTTACTGTAGAAAATGTAATAAGCGATACAAGTGTAAATGTGCCTTTAAGAGCCTATGTCCTTATCGGAAAGAGCATAAAGCTCAAGCTGCAGTATTCGTCACATTACAGTAAGGAAACGGTAAGCGATATGCTTGGCAGATTTGTAAATATTGCGGAAAACGGTATTGAGAATCAATTGATCAGAAATATAAAATTATTGAGAAAGGAATATGTATGACAAAGGAAGATAATATATTCGTTTGGTTGTGCAGATTTACAAAGCAGTATGCCGGATTGATGTTTATTGGTATTTTCTGTGCATTGCTGGTAGCCGGCTGCGAGATCTTCAGTGTGTTTGCATTGGAGAAGTTTATAAACGGTATATTTGGCGATGAACGAAAAATAGCCGTAAACCTTATTTTGTACGCAGTGATCTTATTTGTTATAGGCGGAGCGGCTAATTATTTTATGATAAAAAGCAGCCGGACCTTCGCAGCAGGTTCAACGGCTGAATTGAAAAGTAGTTTTACCTGCCATATGCAAAAAAGTCTTATAAAAGATATTGATAGTAAAAATACAGGTCAGAGAATTTCAGAATTTACGAATAATATGAATCTGATCGAAAATTTCTACAGCAATTTCATAAATACATATCTGTATACGCCGCTGATGGTTATTGTGGTTTGTACATACCTTTTATGCGTGAATTGGAAACTGCTGCTTATCAGTATTTGTATTATGCCGATCTCGGTATGGCTCTCAAAGGTTGTAAGCAAGCCTATGGAGCGGTATGTCGGCAGCTATTTCGGAAAGTTGGGCGAAGCCAATAACATTATTAAGGAAAATGTGGAAGGCGTTGAGATCGTAAAATCCTTCATTCTGCAGAACCGTTTCCGCACTCGTTACAGCCATGTGATGAAGGATGCATTCAAGGAGAATATGAAAATGGCAAGGCAGGAATCCTTTATGATGCCATTTGTGATAATCTCCTATGAGCTGCCTTATATCATATGCGCCGTTGCGGGCGGCTATTTGGCAACGCATAGCAGTAATTTTCATGTGGGCGATATTGTCGCTTTTCTCCAGCTGCTCAGTTTCCTTGTAAACCCGATGTCTCAGCTTTCAAATATCATCAGCGAGCTGAGAAAAGTTGAGGGATCGGCTACTGAAATAAAGGCGTTTATGGAAAATGAAACAGAGCATGGCGGAGAATTTGTTCCCGATGATAATAGTCCTGCTGTTGAGTTTAATGATGTAACCTTCATCTACGGCAAGGATTGCAGGATACTCAGCGGATTTTCGCTTAAGCTTGAAAAAAACAAAAGGATCGCTCTGGTGGGAGAAAGCGGCTCGGGAAAATCAACAGTGCTCAATCTGATTTCGGGCTTTTGTTTCCCCAATTCCGGAACTGTTTCCGTTATGGGCTGCTCAATCTCACCTTTAAACATTGAGACCTCACGTAAATATATTTCACGTGTCGATCAGGATACGTTTTTGTTTAACGATACTATACGTCAAAACATTATTTACGGAGCTGAAAGAATCGATGAAAGGATGTTTGGTAAGGTTTTGGAGAGGTCCGAGCTTGACGGCTTCATAAGGGAGCTTCCGAATGGAGCAGACACCGTTTTGAATGAAAACGGAAAAAACGTTTCCGGCGGTCAACGGCAGAGAATCGCCATTGCACGTGCGTTTATAAAGCATGCGCCCATTCTTCTTCTGGATGAGCCGACAGCATCTCTGGACGGCTATACTCAGGAGATGATACAGCGTTCCGTAAATGAGCTTTCAAAGGGCAGAACAACGATAACCGTTGCTCACAGACTTTCTACGATAAAGGATTATGACGATATTATCGTTATGAGCAAGGGTGAGATAATCGAACGAGGAACCCATGATGAGCTTTTGGCTCTTAACGGATACTACAGCCGATTATACCGAGAATCGGAACAGAATAATGAATAAGGGAGTTTCTTGTATAATTTAAATATAAGAAATTCCAAGAAAGAAGGCTGAGAAAATATACCTCAGAGTAAATAAGATTACTGACTTTGAGCGGTTAGTAAAAAATCTTATTGAGCAGTGAGGTGTCAGAAATGAATTATAGCGCACGAACGTAAAAAGTGCATTTATTACGGGAAAAACTTTAGTTGTTGGTAGCAATGTTGGAAGTGAAACCCACTATGCAAGAACCTTTGACTGGCGCAATTATGAGTACTCAAAAAAGCCGTTTGCTTTCAACAACGATGAAGCAGGGTTTGCTACATTCAAAGTATGGATGGAAGACATAGCAGAAATACATGATAAAAAGGTAGTGATTTCAGGCGTGGAGCCTATCGGTCATTATTGGATCAATCTTGGAGTATACCTGAAGGATCAGGGGATGAAGTCGATACATGTGAATCCGCGTCATGTAAAGAAGTCTAAAGAACTGGATGATAATAACCCGAATAAGAGTGACAGCAAGGATCCAAAAACAATTGCGGATCTGGTAAATGAGGAAGATTTTCGTATCCATATATCCCAACAGGGATATGCGCTGATAGCAGAAATCTGTCAAATCTTTGTATTCAGACACAGGAAGAAATCTCAAGGATTAAAAACCGTATTGCCCGATGGTTCAGCGCTTATTTTTCGGAGATAAAAGGCGTTTACAAAAATCCGGATGCAGTAAGCGGGGTGATGGTGATCAAAATTCTGAGATATTTATTGATGATATATCAAAAAAATCCTTGATTTCCAAGGAAAGTGACTTGACTAAATAGGGAGAAATGTACCGATGAATTTCAAAAAAGATTTTAGCGCCTTGCTGCGCGTAAATAAGCTGATCGACGGTAAGAGTAAGTTTTTGTATGTAATGGGTACGATTGGAATTGCAGGTGTTTTTTCCAGCAATAAAATTCTGACTTCATTTATTAACAAAGAGATTTTGGATGCGGCGATCGAAATGTCAAAATCAGGCATGATAACGGCTGTTTGCCTTGCATTTATCGTGCTTGTAAGTGCGTGCATTTTAAATCCTGTTTCTGTATTTGTTTTTGATTACAGCATTCGCAGAATGATTATCGAAATACAGATAAGAATATTCGACAAGCTGCAACGTCTGCCGTTGAATTTTTATCAAAAGAATCACAGCGGTGATATTTTGGCAAGAGTAAACAGCTCCGTGGAATCAATAGAAATGGCGTACAGTATGCATCTTTACCGCTTTGTTGAAGCGGCAATGTGGGGAATAGGTTCGCTTGTTTCAATGGTTCTGCTGGATTGGCGCCTTACCGTAATGATTTTGATATACACTGTCGCGGTGCTTTACTGCAACGCCTATTTTATAAATAAAGTAAGAGAAATGGAGGATAAACTCCAACTGAATAACGCTAAAAACGTTGAAAATTTTGAAGAGATTCTTCGGGGCATCAGAATTATAAAAACCTTCGGTATCGGAAAAAAATTGCAGGAGAAATTTGATTCCGGCAACAGCGAATATGCGGATAACAAGGTGAAAAGAGGAGTTTATGATGCTAAAATAGCGGCAATGAATTTCATTTTTTCGAAGCTGAGTTTGTTTGTGCTTATTGCAATAGGCGGATATATGGCGTTTCGCGGAGATATATCCTTCGGCAATATTCTTGCACTTGTTGGCTTGCAGGGCGGTGTTTCAAATATGTTTTCAAACATGGGCAGCATCATGAACGATCTTCAAGGTGCTTGCGCAGGTGCGGGAAGGGTATTCGAGATACTGGATGAAACGGAAGAAAATACCGAGCTTGGTAGCTGTTTTATCGAAAAACACGATGATACCGCAATATCTATAAAGGATATGAATTTTTCATATGACGAAAAGGATACCCTTTCTAATATAAACATTAATGTGAAAAAAGGTGAATATATTGCGGTTATTGGAAAAAGCGGCTCTGGGAAAAGCACGCTCGCCAAGTTGCTGCTTGGCTTTTACAGTGCGGAATCAGGAAACATCGAGCTGTTCGGAAATTCCGTTAGAGAGCTTTCAATGAATGAATGGCGTAGCAAGATCTCGTATGTATCGCAGAATCCCATACTTTTTGACGGAAGTGTCAAGGAAAATATTCTGTACGGCAGACAGAATGCGACAGAGCAAATGCTTATAGAGGCTGCACAAAAAGCCGATGCACATGAGCTTATAATGGGCTTGGAAGGTGGATACGACTATAATGTCGGCGAAAACGGAAGCAACCTTTCTGGCGGGCAGAAGCAGCGTATAGCCCTTGCAAGAGCAATCCTAAAAGATGCTGAGATCATAATAATCGATGAGGGAACATCGGCGCTTGACAAGGCTTCGGAATCTAGTGTTCAGAACAGCATAAATTCCCTTAAGTGCAAGTGGACCATTATTCAGATAATCCATAATTTGGACATGATAAAAGAAGCGGATAAGGTTTACGTTATTGAAAACGGAAAAATTGTAAACAGCGGAAAACCTAATGAGGTTTTAAATAAAGGGAGCGCATAAACATGGATTTTCAGTTAACAAAGGATCAGAAGTAGTACAGAAGAGAAATTATAAATTTCGCAAAGAATAATTTCAATGATGAGGAACATCTCGAAAGCTTTTCGGAAGATATGTGGAAGAAAAATTCCGAATTCAGCTTCCTGGGAATGACTGTCGCGAGGAATACGGCGGTTTGGGAGAAAGCTATCTTACGGCAGCGTTTTCCCTTGAAGCATTGGGCTATGGTTGCGAAAATAACGGCTTTGTATTTGTTGTAAACAATTACATCTGGGTATCACAAAATCTTATCTACTTATACGGTCAGCAGATATTGAAGGATAAACCTGATATGGTTGAAGAAAAAAATCGGCGCTATTGCAATTACAGAACCCGATTCGGGCTCGGACGGATTGAGCATGAAGACATATGTACGTGATGATCAGAGAAAGTAGTTCGGTAAGTCCCTGACAATGATCTGATCCGGTGAAAGTTGTGACAGTATTCTAAGATCAGATGGAAAAACCGTAGTCGTTTTTAATGATTTTAGCATAGAAACAAGTATCGGTCTAATTGCAATGAAGCGTGCAAACAGAGGTATCATTAATATTCTTACGGGTCAGGAGATAGGAGCATTTCCGGCGTTGTGCGGTCAAAAGGGTTCAAGAACGCAAATCGTAGGCGTAATGGATATACTTGAAAAATGCGAATGCCAATACATAAGCAGAGTTTAAAAGAGCAAGTTCAGTTTTTAGGCGAGCTTGTAAGGGTAAACGGTTAGTGAGGTTATGAATATGGATAAGGAAAAAATTGCTGTATTTTGAGTAGAGGATGCGGATAATTATAAAGCGCATTTGTTGCATATGAAGTGAAAGCTATATCAGCTTGCAAAGGAAAAAGAAGCAGAGGTAATTTTCTGCTATATAGGCAGCAATGATCCTGATTTTTTTGAACAAGCAGGCCAGTGCGGAGCCAATAAGATAGTTCTTTTTATGGCTGAGAAATGCGGAAAAAGAGTTGCGGCGATATTATCCACCCGCCTTGAATGCGGCTTAATTGCTGATTATATCGATGTAACATATAGTGATGATAATATTATTTTTTTTTCGCGGAACCTTGAATGATGCCGTGGTTGCAAAAATTAGGTGCACCAATGAAACATTTCAGCTTGCAACAATACGTGAGGGTATATTTAAGGAAGAGTGTATTTTTGAAACAAAGGCGGAGCTAATTGCGAGGGATAAAATGTTAAAGGAAGAAATGATAAAAAAAGGAAAATTTTTTAAGCTAACCAATGCGGAAAAGCGAATATGGTATCATGAAAAAAAGTATCAAGGCGCACCGCTGCACAATATCGGCGGATGTATAGTTTTGAGAGCTGCTGTAGATCATGAAATAATGGAAAAGGCGATAAATCAAATCATAAAGGAGCACGATGCTTTCAGGATAGGCTTGTATGAATTCGATGGAGAGCCGTATCAATATGTAAAGGACTATGAGTACCGTGCTCTTCAACTGAGAAATTTTGATTCGGATGAAGAGTTTGCACAATGGCAAAACAGCTTTTTCCTTGAGGCATTTGATATATACAAGGATGAACTCTACTCTTTTGTGCTTTGCAAATTATCGGGAGCGGATTATAGGATCGTTCTGAAAATGCACCATATTATCGCCGATGGCTGGTCGTTCCAGCTTATTGCGGAATATATGACAAAAGCCTATTTTTCAGTAAAAAACGGCAGTGTATCCGCTGAGGATACGCCGGGAATATCATATTTGACCCACTTGGAAAAGGAGGAAGGGTATCTCGGCTCAGAGCAGATGAAGCGCCATCGCCAATATTGGCTTGAACGCTTTAAGGATGCCGATACGATTAATTTCTTGCAGCCCTCAAAGGGATTAGAGGGAAAGCGCAAAAGCTTTACCTTAAGTAGTGAGGAAACGGCACAGCTTAGAAAATTCGCTGCAGATAATAAGCTTTTTTTGCAAACAATCGTTATAGCAGCATATTATCTTTATCGCAGCGCCTGCGTCGGTGAGAAGGATATTATCGTGGGCATTCCTGTTTTTAACCGCAGCGGCCATACAGAAAAAAGCATTATCGGAATGTTCACCAGCACCATAGCATATCGCTTCTGCATTGATGAAAATGCATCAATCTCCGGCTATTTGACTTCCATGAACCGTAGACTCATGGAAGATTTGCGAAATCAAAAATATCCTTATAACATGCTTATCGAGGAGTTGAAGTCATTAAATAATTCACTGGAGAATATGTTTGACGTTTCCATAAATTATTATAATTCGGGTTTCACCAAAAGCTTTAACAAGTGGGATTCTACCGTTGAAGAATGCTACTGTGGCTTTCAGTTTTACAATTTGCAGATCGTAATAAAAGAATGGAAAAACAGCGGCGAGCTGACCTTGTTTTACGATTATAAAACCGATGTTTACAGCGAATACCGTATAAACGAACTGCATTCACATTTAGTGTATATAATGGAATATATGGTAAAAAACAGTTGCAAGACAGTTGCAGAGATACCGGCATTTTCGGCATCTGATGCCGAGAAGTACCTGGTAAAATATAACTCTCCGAAAAGTGAATATCCGAAGGATAAAACGATCGTTGAGCTGTTTGAGGAATGTGCGGCACAGAAGCCTGACAGATGTGCGATTGAATACAACAGCAAAAAGCTGACCTATAAGGAACTTGATGAACAGGCTGATCGTCTTGCGAATTATTTGCACAGCGAGCGGAAGCTTGAAAATAAGACCATAGGTATCTGCACATTGCATTCCATCGAATCGGTTATAGCCATATTGGCAGTGTTGAAGGCAGGTTGCACATATCTTCCCCTCGACGCCGAGACTCCTGAAGAGAGAATGCGTTATATTGCAAAAAATTCGGGACTTGCTGCAATACTTTCCAATTTCCCAATCGCTTCCGAAATAGGGGTTCCGATTATTGATTTGGAAGAATTGAAATTGGAAAAATACAAATGCGAAAAATTAGGCTCTATAAAGCCTGCGGAAACAGCATATATCATTTACACATCCGGTACAACCGGAAAGCCAAAGGGCGTAATGATAAGGCAGAGCGGTTTGGTGAATTATATTTTATGGGCAAAAAAAGTTTATCATGTCACACCGGACGATAGATTTGCACTTTATACGTCACTTGCATTTGATCTTACGGTAACAACTGTATTTACGCCGCTTGTAAGCGGTGCGGCTATTATAGTTTACCGTGATGATCGAGAGAAATATGTGCTTTACAGAATTATTGAAGAAAACCGCACATCGATCATGAAATTAACTCCCGCTCATTTAAAGCTACTGCTGGATGCTGATATTTCCGATTCTCAGCTTACCCGACTCATTGTAGGGGGTGAGGATCTCAAGTATGCAGTTGCAGAGCAGATATATATAAAATTCGAAGGCAGGATCCATATTTACAATGAATACGGACCCACCGAAGCTACAGTAGGCTGTATGATCTATGAATTTAATGAAAGCAGGCGCTTTGGAGTTTCCATACCGATCGGAAAGCCCGCAGATAATGTTCAGCTTTACCTGCTTGACAGAACGATGAAGCCCGTTATGCCAGGTGAAAAAGGCGAGCTTTATATAGCCGGTGACGGTGTTGCAAAGGGTTATTTAAACAACGAAAGGCTTACTGCAGAACGCTTCGTTCCCAATCCCTTCGGTGAAGGAAAAATGTATAAAACAGGTGATATAGTACGTTTTATCGATGAGGATATTATGGAATATATTTGTCGCTCTGACGATCAGGTCAAGGTGAACGGATACCGTATTGAGCTTGGCGAGATCGAGGAATGTATAAAAAAATTAGATGGTATTGATGAGGCAGTTGTTGAATATACAGAGTTGTCTAATGGAAACAGTGTACTTTGCGCGTTTTACAGCGGTGCGGATAGTATTGACAAAAAAAGTATAAGAAGTCATATCAAAAACTATCTTCCCGATTACATGATTCCTGTTTATTTTACATATGTTGAGAAATTCAAGCTTACTTCAAACGGCAAGCTTGACAGGCGTAATCTTCCGGAAACGGATATGAACGGCTGCGATTATTTACAAAGCGTTGATGGGAAAAAGAAAAATATTCTTACTGATATAGTTAAGTCCATACTAAACCTAGCAGATGTGAGCATGAATGATAATTTTTACAGCATCGGCGGCGATTCCATAAAAGCGATACAAATGACCTCACGGCTCAGTGAAGAAGGCTATAAGATCAAGATGAAGGATATTTTATCGGCTGATTGTTTAGGTGAGATTGCAGAGCTTATGGAGGACGATGACAAGGATATTTACAGTATTGTGCATTGCAGCGGTCAGATGAAAAATACACCCACATACAGTTGGTTCATTGACAGCAAGCTTGCCGATCCCAATTATTACGTGCAATCAGTGTACTTTGAGCTTGATAAGAGCGTGACTGCTGAAATGTTGGCGGCGGCTTTTCAAAAAATTATTGAAGTGCATGATGGCTTGCGCTTAAATTACAGTAAGGAGAACGGCTTTTTCTATGAGGAACGTTATATTAATGAATTGTTCAAGGTCAGCGTTATCGAAGGTGAGGATGTTGACACAGAGGCAGTGGTCTCAGCGGTAAAGGAGAGCATAAGTCTTTCCGAGCTGCCTGTTAAGGCGGTGCTCATCGGGCAGAAGGCGGAGGACACAAATCTTTTGGCAGTTGTTGCGCATCATGCTGTCGTAGACGGCGTAACATGGCAAATTATTGCCGATGATCTGCAAACGGCGCTCGAACGGCTTGCGGAGCATAAGGAAATCAGACTTGTAAAAGAGTTTACAACTCTCAGTCATTGGAACGAGGTGCTAGAGGGCTACAAGGCTGCTGCGCATTCGCAGCTGAATTACTGGAAAAGGCAAATCATGCCATATAATATGAAGGCAAAATGGCGCAGCATTCCCGAGAATGATAGAGTAAAGGATAATGTCAGCGCACAAGTAACAATCAGTCATGAGGTTACGGGAAGTCTTTTGAAAATAGTTGAAACAACCACCAGGGAACGCAGCTTTACGGTAAACGATGTTCTTTTGACTGCTTTGACCAAGGCACTTACGGATATTTTCGATGAAAACGAGATCACGGTAATGCTGGAATCCCACGGAAGAGAAAGCAGTATTGTGAATTGTGATCTTTCAAGAACAGCAGGATGGTTTACGGCAATGTATCCTGTAAGATTTGAGTTTTCGGATATATCGGACTGTGTAAAAATGCTTGATGAGGTGCGTGCAGAATTGAAGCGTGTTCCCGATAATGGCATAGGTTACGGAGTATTGAAATATATGAACAGAGAGCTTGACGATGCTCAAAAATATATTCGTTTCAATTATCTCGGAAATGCGTCAGGTGGGCATGAGGATAGCCGAATAAAGAAGGTAATCCCCGATCTCGCCGTCAATAGTGGTAAAGAAAATATAAATACCTGCCTTATTGATGTCAATTGCATCCGCATGGATGATAGAATAACTGTAAGATTTGAATGCAGTGGCTTATTTATGGATAAGCACAAACTTGAAGAACTGGCGTTGTATTTTGAAGCTGATTTGAATGAGCTTATAAATAAGTATGGCAATTCGGATGGTGAACGCATTTTTGTATCGAAATTCACGGCGGTCTCGCTTAGCAGTTCGGATTTCAATGATTTGTTTGAGTAAAGGAGAGAGAAATGTCTAAGAAATTTGTATTGTATACTATTCCATTTGCCGGCGGCAGCTCGCTCAGCTATGCCGGCTGGAATAAATATTTAAGCTCGGATATTGAATTGATGAATTTGGATTATTCGGGTCACGGAAAACGCATAGGAGAAGGTTTGATAAGTAATTTTGACGATGTTGTAAGCGATATTCTGAATCAGATCAAGGATAGCCTGAATAATCGCAAGTTCTTGATTTACGGCCACAGTATGGGCGGAATGGTGGCATATTACACCTCACACATTTTGCAGGATAAATTTCATATAATTCCTGAACTTACGTTTATCGGGGCTTGTTCTTCACCGAATAATTTTTCACGTGGCAGAAAAAGGTATACCTACGATGAAATAGTAAATCAAATGCTTGATGATAACAGGATTACTCCCAAAATAGTACAGACCGAGGAGTTTAACAAGCAGATTTATCCTATTATCGAAAACGATTACAATATGCTTTGCAGACAGTTTGACGTGTTTTCCGATAATATGCTTATGAGCAGAAGCGTGTGCCTGTACGGCCTGCGTGACAATACTATTGCTTTTAGCGAGGTTCGTGAATGGAGTAAATATATTTTGAGGGGCGAGTACCGTTCAATTGACGATGATCACTATTTTAACGAAAATAGTGCTAAGGCAGTGTGCAATATAATCAACAGTGCCGTGAGCCGGGAGATGTGAGCAGTAAAATAAGGGAAATGCCTAATCGTTAGCGGAGATGTTGCTCTGCGGAAAGGAGCTGATGATATGAGTTTAAAAAAGGAAATGGAGTGCAATGAGGAAATAAGCGGTATTATTGCAAAGTCATTGAAAAAGCGCTATGACAGAAAATGCGATTGCGCCGTAATGTTTACAGGCGGTAAGGACAGTACATATTTGTTATGGTTGATGAAAAACGTATATAAATTAAACGTAATGGCAATAACGATCGATAATGGCTTTTGCTATGAAAAAATGCTAGATTATTCGCATGAAATATGCAGACGCATGGATGTAGAGCATCATATAATTCGTTATGGAACAGATGAATTTAAGCAGATGTATCAAAGCATGTTTTTTGAATATGAAATATTTAATGAGGATTACGGAAAAAACAACTACGTGTGCATGATATGTAGCTATGTGTTATGGAAAATAGCGGCTAAAGAGGCAGAGAGGCTGAATATACCTATGATCGTTTTGGGCGTGGATCTGGCACAGATCAACTGCTTGGGTGTTATTAACGGAGACATTGATTCAAGCTCCAACAGAATATTGAGCAGAGCATATTCAATGGCTTATTTAAAAACTCAGGAATTATTGTCAAGATCAAAGGCTTATAATCAGAATGAAGCTTATAAAAAATTCATAGACGACTTATGCGGCACAGGTCTGTCTGTAGAGACGCTTTTTCCGTTTTTATACCTCAATTACAACGTTGAGGATATAAAAAGCATTATCAGAGAAAAAGTGGGATGGGATGAAAAAAGACTGTTTCATTCGGATAAAAAATATATATCATCCGGTTGCAGGATCGTTGAGGCAATACATGATATAAGCGCTCTCGGCATAATCGATCTCAATGAAGAAGCATATTACGGCGTATTGAAGAAAGCTGGCGCTATAGGCGATGTGTATCATCAAAGAGAGCAGACCAACACTGTGTTCTTGGAAAATCCTGTGCTTGAAGAGCTAGGTGTAAAAGAATACTTTGAAAAAATATGCATATGCAAAAACATTTGCTGCCAGGCAAAGAAATAGGCGAATGCAGTTACAAGCTAGTACTTCATCCGGTTAGTAACAATACTTTACAGTGCTGAAAAAATTTGCTATA
>OGQM01000035.1_pt1 | contig 145509 bp, 114 predicted proteins | sample 1553191 | NCBI WGS metagenome assembly OGQM01 (sample SAMEA2579954, study PRJEB22360) | human gut metagenome | biome: human gut; feature: human-associated habitat; material: faeces | place: Denmark | collected 2008/2010 | reverse complement strand
CTTTTACAGACAAAATCTGGTTGTCCAAACCAGATTTTGTCTGTAAAAGCGGGGGCTCTTTCGATTTAGTGCTTGTTAAGGTCGAAGCCCGCACAAAAACCAGCGCAGCAAATCCATTTCCTTGCTGCGTCCGTCCTGACATCAATTCAACAGAAAATTAATAAGCCCGTCCCCAGTAAACCATTTTCTTTGCAGGCTTACCACAGCAGACACAGACATCGCTGAGCTGTTCCTGCTCAAACGGAATACAACGGCTGGTGGCAGCGGTTTCCTCTTTGATTTTGTCCTCACATTCCTGACAGCCGCACCACATTGCCCGAATGAAACCAGGTTTTTCATTGATCGTGGTTTTAAAATCTTCGTAGGTGGTGACGTCATAGGTATGCTCATTGCGATGCTCCAGAGCATGGGTGTACATGTCATTCTGGATGTTTTCCAGAAGTTCTGCGGCTTTTGCAGGAATTTCTTCGATAGGAACAATGAATTTCTCACGGGTATCGCGGCGTACCAGAACAGCCTGGTTCTTCTCGATATCCTTCGGTCCCAATTCAATACGAAGCGGGATTCCGCGCATTTCCTGTTCGGAGAACTTCCAGCCCGGACTCTTCTCAGAATCATCGATTTTTACACGGATTTCAGAAGCTTTCAGGGACGCGAGAACTTCCTGTGCCTTGTCCAGAACACCTGCAGCATCCTGACGAATCGGGATAATCATGACCTGAACAGGAGCAATCCGAGGCGGCAGTTTTAATCCGCTGTTGTCTCCATGTACCATGATAATTGCACCAATCATACGGGTGGTCATACCCCAGGAGGTCTGGTGCACGTATTTTAACGTATTATCTTTATCCGTATACTGAATATCAAATGCCTTGGCGAATCCGTCACCAAAGTTGTGGCTGGTACCGGACTGCAGTGCCTTGCCGTCATGCATCAGAGATTCGATGGTGTAGGTCGCTTCTGCACCGGCAAATTTTTCTTTATCTGTCTTGCGGCCTTTGATTACCGGGATTGCCAGAACTTCCTCACAGAAGTTTGCGTAGACATTTAACATCTGAATGGTACGTGCTTTGGCTTCTTCAGCGGTAGCGTGGGCAGTGTGACCTTCCTGCCATAAGAATTCTCTGGAACGCAGGAAAGGACGAGTTGTCTTTTCCCAACGGACGACGGAGCACCACTGGTTAAATACCTTTGGCAGATCTCTGTGAGAGTGGATTTCTTTGGAGTACAGATCACAGAAGAGCGTTTCAGAGGTAGGTCTGACGCAGAGACGTTCCTGTAAAGGTTCGGAACCGCCATATGTTACCCATGCAGCTTCCGGTGCAAAACCCTCTACATGATCTTTTTCTTTTTGCAGAAGACTTTCCGGAATAAACATTGGAAGGTAAACATTCTCAACACCGGTTTCTTTAAAGCGGCGGTCCAGTTCATGCTGGATATTTTCCCAGATTGCATAACCGGCCGGTTTGATTACCATACAACCTTTGACGCTGGTGTAATCTACCAGATCTGATTTTAATACAATATCTGTGTACCATTGCGCGAAATCATCCTCCATAGAAGTGATCGCTTCGACGAGTTTCTTTTCCTTTGCCATATCATATCTCCTTTTACATAAAATGAAATAAAAAAGCTACCGCATCCCGTAAAAGGGACCGATAGCAGTTCTTTCGGTGGTACCACCCTGATTAGCCATGAAAACAAGAATGCTCCGGATTTTCCGGAAGTCAGAAGTCTGTCAATGACTCTCTCTTTTGCCTTAACGCAGCAATACGTTCTGCTTTCGCAGACAACTCCGAGGCAGGTTCCATACAGTCCGCACAGGAATCTTTCACCGATTGATCCCCTCTCTTTGGATTGTCGTGTATGTACTAACCCTCTTCAACGCCAATTTTTATATTTTTTTCATTTTATGATATCCGCAGTCTTTTGTCAAGATAAGAGTAAAAATGTTACTTTTTTATTCAGATAACGGACAGATATCATGCAGGCGTGAGCGTGTCTGGCACTTTTATTCATTTTAAAATATAAAGATTTGAAAAATTGGGTAAAATAGGTTAAAATAGTAAAAAGAGTAAAAAAAGGAATTCTTTTATTGGATAAGATCTCAGAGTAAAAGGAATCTTTATGACAGAGATGCTGTGTTGCTGATCTTATTTGGAATTATTGGAGGAAATTATATTGAAACTGAAAATGCCAGCAAGTGTAGATATCATTATAGACAGTCTACAGGCGAACGGATATGAAGCATATGCGGTAGGAGGCTGTGTCAGGGATTCTATCCTGGGACGGGATCCGGATGACTGGGATATCACGACCTCTGCTACACCCTGGGAGGTGAAAGCGGTATTTGGACGCACCGTGGATACCGGACTTCAGCATGGGACTGTGACGGTTCTTCTTGGAAACCATGCTCATGAAGTGACAACTTATCGCATCGATGGTGATTATGAGGACGGCAGACATCCGAAGGATGTGACATTCACAGCATCTTTGGAAGAGGATCTGAAGCGCAGAGATTTTACGATTAATGCGATGGCCTACAATGATAAGAGCGGATTGATAGATTTATACGGTGGAGTAGATGATATTCAGCGGGGGTGCATCCGGTGTGTGGGAAATGCAGAAGAAAGATTTGGGGAGGACGCCCTTCGGATTCTGCGGGCCCTTCGGTTTTCCGCTCAGCTTGGATTTGGGATCGAGCAGGATACCTATGATGCAATCTGCAAACTTGCGCAGACCCTTGAGAAAATCAGTGCAGAGCGGATTGCAGCGGAACTTACAAAACTTTTACTATCGGAACGTCCGGAATATATACAGCATCTTTATGAGACGGGAATAACAAAGGTTATATTGCCGGAGTTTGATCCGATGATTGAGACATCCCAGAATAACCCTCATCACTGTTATACAGTAGGAAGACATACGCTGGAAAGTCTCAAATATATTCCGGCGGATAAGGTACTTCGGTTTACGATGCTTCTTCATGATATTGGGAAACCAAACTGCCGTACTACCGATGAGGATGGGATTGATCACTTTAAAGGGCATGCTGTGGAAGGGATGGAGATGGCCCGTGATATTCTAAGGCGTCTGAAATTTGATAATGACACGATTTATCAGGTTACAAATTTGATCAAATGGCATGACTGCCGTATGGCGCCTGAGATGAAGACGGTGCGGAAGGTGTTGAATAAAATCGGTCCCGATCTTTTTGAGAAACTTCTTTTGATACAATATGCAGATACGATGGCTCAGAGTGGTTATTGCCGCAAGGAAAAACTTCAGAGAATCAAGGAGGTTGAATCCTGTTTTCAACAAATCATAGAGGAAAATCAATGCATTTCTCTGAAAAGTCTGGAAATTACCGGTCAGGATCTGATTGCACTGGGGATGCGCCCAGGTCCCGGAATCGGGGAAGTTTTAAATCAGGCCCTTGAACAGGTGCTTGAAGATCCGGAAAGAAACCGTCAGGATTATCTTCTGGAATATGTGAAAACGATCATTGAAGATAAAATTTGACGGCATTATGATAAAAAAGTTAAAGTTAGGAAGAAAAAATAGTTGACTTTTAAGCGAGAAATCTGTTAACATACGATATGTCGAGTGGCCAGGAGCGTAAATCCAGATTAGGGTTTGCGCTTTTTTTTATTCCATCTATTAACAGGAGGTCGTTATGAACGAAAAAGAATCAAAAAACAAGATGGGGACAATGCCGGTGAATCGACTGATGTTGTCTATGGGAATACCGATGATTTTATCTATGGTATTGCAGGCGGTATATAATATCGTTGACAGCGCATTTGTCTCTAACATGGAAGGAACAGGAGAGTCGGCTTTGAATGCGCTGACATTGGCATTTCCGGTTCAGATGTTGATGGTTGCCATTGGGATTGGTACAGGAGTCGGCGCAAATGCCTTATTGGCAAAAAGTCTTGGACAGGGAAATAAGGAAAAGGCAAGCAGGACTGCCGGAAATGCAGTGTTTTTAGCAATTATCATTTATATTGCATTTCTGCTGTTTGGAATCTTTGGGGTGCATGTCTACATAGATTCTCAGACATCGAACCAAATGATTTTGGAAATGGCGGTCGATTATTTAAAGATATGTTGCATTGCTTCTTTCGGAATTGTGTTCTTTTCTATCTATGAAAAGCTTTTACAGGCAACAGGACGTTCGCTGTATTCCACGATTGCGCAGGTGACGGGTGCCGTAATCAATATAATTTTAGATCCGATTTTGATTTACGGGTATTTGGGTTTTCCGAAGTGGGGAGTAAAGGGTGCTGCTTATGCAACTGTGATCGGACAGATTGCTTCTTTTCTTCTGGCGCTTTTGTTTCATTTAAAATATAATAAAGAGATTTCCAATAAGATGAAATATGGGAAACCATCAGCAAAGATTATCGGGGAAATCTATGCCATTGGATTGCCCGCCATTATCGCACAGGCGCTCATGTCTGTGATGACATATGGGCTCAATATTATTTTTGGAACAATTGATGAAACCGTTGTGACTGCTTATGGTCTGTATTATAAAATCCAGCAGTTTATTCTTTTTGCCGCATTCGGACTGAGGGATGCCATCACACCAATTGTTTCTTTTAACCATGGAATGAGAAGTAAGTCGAGGGTTAAGGATGGTATCAAGTATGGAATGGGGTACACACTTGTTATCATGGTGATTGGGTTGCTGATGTTAGAGCTTTTTGCCAAACCCTTGTCAGCAATATTCGGGCTTTCGGGGGAGACACAGAGTTTGTGTATCAGCGCAATGAGAGTCGTATCCATCAGCTTTTTATTTGCAGGCGCTAATATTGCATATCAGGGGATCTTTCAAGCTTTGGACAGCGGTATACAATCTCTGGTAATCTCGGTCTGCAGACAATTCCTCTTCGTGCTGCCGGTTGCCTGGGGATTTTCACTTATTGCAAGACAGTCCGCAAGTTGGACCTGGCTGATATGGATTACATTCCCGATTGCTGAGTTTGTGTCTGTTATGATAGCCAGTGTTTTTATGGGGAGAATTAACAAAAATAAGATTGTTGTATTAGAAGAGTAAACGGAGATGTCTGCGTCAGCAGACATCTCCGTTTACCATGGTAGAATTTAACAAGAAAGCGGCAGACGGATCAGGAAAGTTGCCCCGCCGCCCAAAGTGTCTTCAATCCAAATCTTACCTTTGTGAAGCTTTATGATTTCGTGTGCAATACAAAGTCCCAGACCAAAATGTGTTTTATCCTCATGAGAAGTATCGGCCCGGTAGAAGCGTTCGAAAACAAGTGGCTTTAGCTCGGCAGGAATTCCGGGACCGTTGTCGGCTACAAGGAGTTGAAAGTAGTTTCTTTCCGCAGACAGGGAAAGCCGTACACTGCCGCCGCAGGGGGTATAGCTGAAAGCGTTATCCAGAAGGATGGAGAGTACCTGAGCGATACGTTCCCCATCGCATCTACAGGGAGGAACTTCCAGATCTGGCAGCTCGATAGAAAGCGTCAGCCCCTTTTGGTTTGCGATGGTTTCATATTTTTCATATGTCTGTAAAAGCAGGGTATCCAGTTCCGTCTGTTTTGGATGAATGCTCCAGGAATCATTGTCCGCATTAGCGAGAGAGAGCATGTCTCCAATCAGTCTGGTCATGTGTTCACCTTCTGATTGAATGATATCAAAAAACATTTGTGCATCTTTTTTATCTGCAATTTTCATGGCAGAAAGACTGGTCAGCATCACGGTAAGGGGAGAACGAAGTTCGTGGGAAGCAGAGGCGATAAATTGCATCTGTTTTTCTTTGCTTTCACGGATGGGCTGTATCATTCGGGCAGTAAAGAACCAGGAAAAGACGGTCAAAAGTAAAATAGCGATAATGTCAATCACCAGAAAGAGAAGACGTTGCTGCAGGATATTCAGCTGTTCCCTGTCCAGACAGTATAAAGCAACAACGGACAACACACTATGTTCGCCTGGCAGCAGAGCAGCAGAAGCATAATAGTCTTTGCCGTCCAGGCCCTGTAAAGGGAATTCTGCGTGTTGTAACAGCAGATTTCCGGTATCTGTTTCAGAAAGAGCAATTCCATGTTGTGTCTGTGCAGTATCCACAGCCTGTTCCTGTATTTTTTTTAAATTCAGGTCCTGATTCAAGACATCAAAATAAAGGGGCTGACCGTTGTCGTGGATACTGATAGTTATATGATATCCGGCTTCCATCTGATGAATCCAGTGATGGGAAATCGTGGTTTGATTTTCCAGATGACTTAGTAGGGAATTGATATTATTCTGAAAAGAAGAATAACTGTTTCGGGCGTTTCCGTTTTCTGAGATATACAGGCAGACACAGGAAAGAATCACCAGAATCAGACCAGTCACCAGAGTACAGAAAAAAGTCATCTGTAGATGTAGTTTCTTAAACATTCGTATCCTCCAGGCAGTAGCCTACTCCACGGATCGTTTTCAGACAGAGACGGCTTCCTGCACTTGTCAGACGCCGGCGCAGAAAGTGGATATAATTATCCAGATTGCCTTCTTCCACCCCTGCATCTGGTCCCCATACGCGGGAAAGTATCGTAAGCCGGGGCAGGGTCTGTCCTCCATTTCTCAAAAATAGTCCCAAAAGTTCCCCCTCCCGTTTGGAAAGAGAACAGACCTTCGGGCCGCAGGTCAATTCCCGGAGAGCCGTGTCGTAAGAGATATCTCCAAAATGTAAAAGCTGGCTGTTTTTCCACTTCTGAGGCCGGCGGAAGATGCAGCGGATTCGTGCCGTCAATTCTTCAAATGCAAAAGGCTTCACAATATAATCATCGGCTCCGCAGTCCAGTCCAATAATTCTATCCTGAAGTTCTCCCAGGGCTGTGATTAAGATAATCGGAGTGGAAATGTTCAGACGGCGTGTGCTGCGAAGAACAGTAATACCATCCATCCGGGGAAGCATACGATCCAGAAGAATCAGATCGTGAGCCTCTTCTTTTATAAAATGAAGACCATCCTCACCATTATGACAGATGTCCAGCTCAAAACCTTCCGCTTTTAATTGGTAGGAGAGAGAGGTGCAAAGTTCTATGTTATCTTCTATCAGTAATATACGCATGTCGGTAATTCCTTTCAGAGTAATTTGTCTGGAGCGTGTCTGAAAACTCATTCCCGCAATCTGCACGCTCTGCTTTGCGTAGGATTTGCCCAAAATTCGGGCTGTTTTTTAAATCCGATATCATTTTATCATAAATACCTCTAAAGTTTCTCTAAAATTACCTGGAAAAAGTGTCCTTATGTGAAGATTTTGTGTTTTTTGAGGTTTAGAGAAAATTTAGAGGAACTGATGCTATGCTATAAAAAATCAGGTGATCACAAAGCTAAAAACTAACTCACCAAGAGATTTGCAATCATCGAGATAAAAACAAAGAGGAGGAAATCAATGAATTCGATTGTAAAAAAAATTCTGGGACTTTCCCTGACTGCAGCTTTGTTAGGAACGGGGTTTGCAGGATGTAAAGATGATACATCGGAAGGAACATCTGCGGATAAAGCCATGGGAAGATATCTGGAGGAGGAAGCTGCAACGCCGGAAGGAATTGTGGGCGTGATGGATATGAGGAAACTGGAGGATGGAAGAATCCGGCTTCTGGGAATGGAGGAATCCGGATTTTTTCAAATCTGGGATTCCAGGGATGAGGGAACTACCTGGGAGAAGGCAGTGGAACTGACGAAGGATACCTTTGGAGATGAGAATGAGGTGTGGCTAAGTGCGGGAGCAATAGCACCGTCAGGAGAAGGATTTTTGATCGGTTATGATCTGGATGCTTCTTCTGCTACGCATTATTATCATGTGACGGAGCAGGGAAACATTCAGGAAGTCAGTCTTGATCTTGGAAAAATAGAATTAGAAGAAGGAGAAAGTTTTGTATACCAGACTTCGGAGAAAGCTGCCTCGAATGAAATAGATTTGTCAGATGGGGATGCCTTATCTGATAGTAGTGCTTCAGAAGAGAACTTCAGTGATGAGGGGAATGCATTTTCCATGCCAATCCAGGATATGAGTAATAATTTAATGAAGGTGAAGTATTCGGATGATGGAAAAGTATTCGGAAGTGATAGTAATGGAAAGATTCTTCGAATCAATCCGCAGACAGGAGAAATCGAACAAGATTTTGGAAGTGAGGTGCAGAGTTTTGGGATCGCCGGAAAAACGTTGATTGCGACAGATTATTCCGGAAATACCAGTTTTTACGATACGGTGACAGGTGAGCCGATACAGCAGGATGAGGTTCTGGCTGAGGCACTGAAAGGGAAGCTGTCAGAGATGAACTTCGTTACTTTCGGCAGTGATCAGGTACTGTTTCATACAGGAGATGAGGAAAATTCTCTGTATTATTGCGACAGCACAGGATTGTATCGGCATATTTGGGGCGGTTCCGTACAGGAATTGTTGATTGATGGTGTCATGAATTCGCTGGGGAACCCTGACAGTGAACGGAAGGCCATGGTTCCCCTTGAAAACAATGCATTTCTGATAGCGACTGTACAGTCGGATGAGGTTGTAAAGTTATTAAAATATACGTATTCTAAGGATATCCCAAGCAGGCCGAGCAAAGAATTGAAGATATATTCTTTATATGATAACGCAGAAGTGAGACAGGCGATTTCCATGTTCCAGAAAGAGAATAGTGACTATTACGTATCTCTGGAAACCGGAATAACCGGAGAGGATGGAGTTACCGTATCAGATGCCTTGAAAACTCTGAACACGGATATTATGGCAGGGAAGGGACCGGATATCCTGATTATGGACGGGATGTCCATTCAATCCTACCGGGAAAAAGGACTCTTGTCTGATCTGTCAGATGTATTGGACGCGCTTGAGAAAGGCGATGGATGTTTTGAAAATATTGCCAATACTTATGCGGATGATGGAAAAGTATTTGCGATTCCATCCAGATTCACAATTCCCGTTATTCAGGCTGATGCAGATACGATGAATGCGGTTTCCGATTTGAAGTGTTTTGCGGATCGTGTGGAACAGCTTCGGAAAGAGGACGCACAGGTTGCGGGAATTGTGAAATCAGACGCTCCTGAGACATTGGCAGAGAAACTTTATCAGAGCTATTCCCCCGCTATACAAAAGGAGGACGGAACTTTGAATGAGGAGAAGGTCCGGGAGTTTTATACACAGCTTCTGAGAATCTATAAGACGGGCAGCTACGATTATGAAGATCAGACAGCTGTAAGTTACAGCGTTATCGGAATGGGAGGAACTGTTGGTTCTAAATTCTCAGGAATTTCCGAAGAGGTGATGGAACTGCTTGGAGGCAAAGCTTTAAAAGTGAATGTTGGAAGTATGGGAAGTATTATGGATTATTGTCAGGTGCTTTCCGTAAACGGTAAAATGGAGAAGCTGGATTTCGGATTGATGCAGTTGGCAGGAAAAAAGGTGTATTGCCCATCTGCAATTTTAGGAATCAACAGCAAGAGCAGTAAAGCAGAGGATGCCAAGAAGTTTGTAAGCTATGTTCTTGGAGAGGAGGTACAGTCTTTAAATCAGGGAAGTGGTTTTCCGATTAATAAGACTGCATTTGACGCATCGACGGTGGATCAATCGAATGGAGAAATCATAATGAGTCTGGTTAACAGTGATATGTTTACCGGAGAAATGGTCGAATTGAATATATATTGGCCGGAAGTATCTGCGTTTGATCGCTTGAAAGAACAGATAGAGAGTCTGGACACTTCCATGCTTACAGATGATATCATCTGGTCAGCGGTAAAAGAGCAGGCTGTGAAATGCCTGGAAGGTGAAAGCTCTGTGGACGATGCAGTAAACACACTTATCCAGAAGGTAAATCTTTATCTGGCGGAATAGGAATAGGTGTATGAAACAGATTCAGGGAAAATACAGGAAAGGAGAGCTGGCAGGGCTGTTGTTCGTCCTGCCAAGCTTTTTAGGAACGGCAGCATTTTTGCTGCTTCCGTTTCTGGATGTTATATGCCGTTCGTTTCAGGAGGCCGTAAGCAGAAGATGGGTCGGATTGAATAATTATCGGATGATTTTTAAAAATCCCGCTTTTTTATTGGCCGGGAAAAATACCATACGGTTTACGTTGGTTTGTATACCGCTTTTGCTGGTACTCTCATTATTTATAGCAGTTTTTCTGCAGCGTCAGGCGATATTCGGCAGTTTTTTAAAAAGTGCATTTCTGGTTCCCATGGCAATTCCTGTGGCGTCCGTGGTGCTTTTGTGGCGGTTTTTGTTTTTGAATCAGGGACTGCTAAATGGAGTACTTGCTGGATTCCATATACAGGGGCAGGACTGGATGAATTCAAAATATGCTTTTTGGGTATTAGTGTTCAGTTATCTGTGGAAGAATCTGGGATATAACGTTGTGCTGTGGATTGCAGGGCTTTCCGGCATTTCACAGAATATCTATGAGGCAGCCAGAGTGGACGGAGCCGGAGGGTGGAAATGTTTTGTCAGCATTACATTGCCGAACCTTTTGCCTTCTTTGTATACCATCAGTGTGCTTTCCTTTCTGAATTCTTTTAAGGTATTCCGGGAGGCCTATCTGATCGCGGGTGATTATCCGCAGGAGAGTATGTATCTGATGCAGCATCTGTTCAATAACTGGTTTCGAAATCTGGATCTGGATAAGATGGCTGCGGCTGCTGTGATCAATGGAGTAATGCTCTTTATCCTCATTATGCTTCTGCAGAAAGCGTGGGATGTAAAGGAGGAGGTATGAAAAAATACATAGGGATAGGCATTTTGCTGATTCCGGCATTCCTGGCATGTTATCCTATCTTTTTTTTACTTACCGGATCGTTGATGGGTGCGGGTGAGTTGAAAGAAGATTTGTCTCCGGTGTTGTCCGGAGGTGCGGGTTATATTAAGTGGAATTTTTTACCTGTTTATCCGACTCTGCGGTCCTGGGTCTGTCTTTTGCTGGATACGCCGGAGGTATTTGTGATGTTCTGGAATTCTGTAAAGATGACGGCGGCAATTCTGGCGGGGCAGTTTCTGGTCGGAGTTCCCGCAGCATGGGGATTTGCCAAATTTCGGTTTCCCATAAAAAAGGTGCTATTCACAATTTATATTATACTGATGCTGATGCCTTTTCAGGTATTGATGCTTTCCGAATATCTGGTATTTGACAGGCTTCATCTGCTGAATACTCCATGGAGTGTTATTTTGCCGGCGATATTTTCCACCTTTCCAATCTTCATTATGTATCGGTTTTTCTGCGGAGTGCCAGATGCCATTATTGAGTCGGCAAAGCTGGATGGCGCCGGAAATATACAGATTTTTCTGCGGATTGGTATTCCCCTTGGATCAGGGGGAATTGTGTCTGCCATGGTGCTGGGTTTTCTGGAATATTGGAATCTGATTGAGCAGCCGCTTACTTTTTTAAAGGACAAATCGCTGTGGCCGATGTCTTTGTTCTTGCCTGATATTGATTTGTCAAAGGCAGGGTTTGCCTTTGCGGCATCCGTTATGACGCTGCTCCCTTCCTTTTTTGTCTTTCTTGCGGGACAGGATTATCTGGAACAGGGGATCGTAGCCGCGGCAGTAAAAGAATAGCGGGCAATCACGAATTTTGAAACCGGCTCCCGGAGAGTTTTGCAATTGCTTAACAAGAATAAACAGGAAAGGAATGGATAAAAGATATGAGAAAAAAAGTAATTCGTATGCTGGGAGCATTTCTGGCTCTGATGATGCTGTTCACGATGTTGTCCAGAGCGGCGGACAGTATAGGAATTCCGACGGTGGAAACCAGCACAATACAGAATATGGTAATTGCTCATAAAGTTACGGCACAGGGAAAGGTGGTACAGAATCGGGAGCAGGCAGTTTCCACGGAACCAAATCAGGTGGTGAAGGCAATTTATGTAAATGAGGGGCAGCAGGTGGAAGAGGGAGAGTTACTGTTTGAATTAGATATGGAAGAACTGAAAGAACAGATTCTTGCGGTAAAACAGGAACTTCAAAAGCAGGAGCTGCAAAGTGCAGACAATAAAAGTTCCCAGGAGACGGATGCAGCTTCGAAGGCACTTACCCGAAAACATACTGCCTCCAATTATACTCAGACGAAAGCCCAGGGGGATCGGGCTGTACAGAAGGCAAAGGAGGAGCTTGCGGCATCTAAGAAGGCATTGAAAGAATATACGGAACCGGATGGTGACTTTGGTGAGGACCGGGTGGAAAGAATACTTGGAAAAAACCTGGAAGAGAAGGAAAAAGAATTTCAAGAGGCGCAGAAAAACCGAGAAGATCTGGAAAAAGAGATAGAGAAGAAGGTTCAGGAGGCATTGGGCGGACGGACAGATCCAGATACGCAGGCGCCAGAAACCAATGGGAAGCAGGAAGGGACCGCATGTGATAATCTGGAGCGGCAACAGATGGAGGCTGAGCTGAGAAAACAGTATCAGAGTGCAGTGGAAACGGCAGAGGGGAAAGAGAATATTGCGAAGGAGGAGCGGGATGCGGCGGCGCAGGCTTTGGAGTCCTATCGACAGAATCGGGATACACAGGCTCAGAGTACCAGTCAAATCTCAAAGGAACAGCTTTTGCAGGCAGTGAAGGAAAAACAGGAGGCATATGACCAGGCAGTCATTCAGTGGGAAAGTGACCTGCAGTCCGCAGAGAATGCTCTGGAAGATGCAAATGTACCGGAAGCACAGAACAGTTCAGCGGATATTGCAGAAATAGAGCGGGAGCAGAAAGAACTGACGTTGGAAAAGCTGGAGAAATTAGAAATGATGGAGGGGAAAGTTACTTCGCCGGTAAAGGGGGTAGTGACAAAGGTGGTGCTGACTACCGGTGACAGGACACCAGACGGAACGGCGATTTTGTTGGCGGATTTGTCTTCCGGCAACAAATTTACGGCACAGATACCGTCAGATCAGGAGAAATATGTAGCCAGAAAAGATGAGGTCAGCCTGAAACCGGAAAACAACAAAGATAAGATCGAGGGACTGACTATTGACTCCATACGGGTAAATGAAGAGGATAAAAATATGTTGGATGTAACAATCAATCTTCCTACCGATCTGATGGAAATGGGAACGACGGCAGAGATGGAAGTGATGAAAAAATCCGAGACGTATAAAAGCTGTATTCCGTTGTCAGCCCTTCATTATGATAACAAACAGGCATATGTACTGGTAGTGGAAGAACGTGAGACCGTATTGGGAACGGAGCTGGCATCAAGACGTGTTGATGTAACGGTTGAAGATAAGAATGATCAATATGCCGCGCTGCAGGAAGGTGTCCTGACCAGTGACCAGAAAGTAATAAGCAGTTCGGACAAAACAGTAGAGCCGGGCGGCAGGATCCGCCTGGAGAAATGATGCGGCGGCAGGCGTCTTTGGGGGCTGTGTGTATGCTTACGCTGCTTTTACTCTATTTCTTTGCCAGGGGAATCCAGCTTGCAGATATACTCCGTGCTGCAGACAACAAGCTGACCTTAGCAAGCCGCGACGGGCTTACATCCTCCAGAGCCGGAGAACTTCTGAGTCAGGAGGAAGAGCAAAAGGAGCCGCTGTATCCTGTGTTCTGGGCAGAAGAAAAAGAGCAGCAGATTCAATATCAGGAGCTTGCAAAGACAGAAAACGTGAATGTGATTCAGGCGGCAGGAAATACCGGACTGCTGTTTCCGGAAGGGAATACCCTGGCAGCAGACGATATGTCCGGATGCCTGCTGGATGAGGAGACAGCCAAAAATCTGTTTGGTTACGGAACGGCCATCGGGCAGACCCTTGCCTATAACGGAAAAGAGTATGAGATACGTGGAATATTGAAAAAACAAAGAAAAGTCCTGTTAATTCGCTCATCACAGCATGGAGACGGGATGGCTGTACACCTGAACAGACTTACCGTACTGACCGGAAAGAGAGCCCCCGGAGAACTTACAGAAATTCTGAATGAACGGTACGGATTTTCCGGCATTCAGGAAGAGTGGAATCTTCTATATGGGATTGTCAGAGGAATTCTGCTGATGCTGCCGATGGCAGTCATGGTGACCTTGCTTAACTGGCTGTATGGAAATATGCGCCGAACTTCAGAGATACGAGTCCGGATTTTCTGGAAAGTATGTTTCTGGATCGTAATGATATCTACAGGCATCTGCCTGACCAAGCAGGTTAACCTTCCCCCGGATATGATCCCCCCTGCATGGTCAGACTTCGAGTTCTGGTCAAACCTCTGGAAAGAGAAAACAAAGGCGGCTGCATTTCTTATAAACATGGAAAAAAATGTACCTGAAACCCTTTATATATCATCTTTTTTTCAATCCCTGTCCTGCGGACTGCTTTCCCTGGGGCTGTACTGTCTGAGCATCATTGTTTTCCAGCACTCATGCCAGCAGAGAACGCATAAAATATAGATAGTCGCCCGATAGAATCCGTGATATAATCATTAAAAAGAGTGCGTTTTCCGTCAAGGAATGAAAATTTATAAAGGAGGCAAAGAAAGATGGTTATTTATGTGATACTTGCAGTAATTCTGGTTCTGGATCTTATCAATCCCAAAATTCTCTGGTATCTTGATTCCTGGCGATATCAGGGTGATAAACCAGAGCCCTCCTCCGCGTTTCTGATCTTGCATAGAGCAGCGGCAGTTTTGGGCTTGGCAGCACTTGCATGTGTCGTTTATTTTAGAGGATAAACGGACATGTCTGCTCTTATGTTTCTTGTTTTGTTCAGTTACGTTTAAGACGAGGTATCAGGAAAAACCGTCCCCGGCAGGGGCGCGCGCAGCAGAGGAAACCGACCGAACCACTTCCGGCTGCGGGGGTATCTGCAGACCTGTTACAAGTTCTTTGCCGAAAGGGGCGCTGGTTTTACAGACAAAATCCGGTTGACAAAACCGGATTTTGAAGGACACTGAGCTGGAAAAACATCAGTTTTTCCGGCGAATTGTCCTGATGCTGTAAAACCAGCGCCCCCTTTCGGCATTAGAACTTGTTAAGGTCGAAGCCCGCCCCCCGCAGCCGGAAGTGGTTCGGTCGGTTTCCTCCCTGCGCGCGCCCCTGCCGGGGATGGTTTTTCCGTCCGTCTTATCATGAACCACCGCCACCCCGCATACTATAGAGAGACGAGAAATCATCAAGCAAAAAAAGGGGGAACATGCGTGTACGATCGTGGTTTATGGATATTGGAACAATACGGACTGACACCAAAGACAACTTGCAAAGGCAGAGGCGTTCTGCTGTATGAAACGCAGGAAGGGTGGGTTAGTATCAAAGAATTCGGCGGAACAAAGCAAAAACTGGAACAGCAGTATGCGCTGATGGAAAAGGTAAAAAATTCCGGTTTTCCCTATCTGGACTGTCTGAGGAGAAATCTGGAAGGGGAACTGCTGTCCTGTGACAGAGAAGAAAATGCTTATGTGGTCAGGGACTGGTATACAGGAAAAGAGTGTGACACCCGATCTATAACTGATATTGAACGTGCAGTAGAAGTTCTGGCGGGAATACATAAGGTGATGCAGTTAGAAGTAAAAGAAGAGTATGTAAGAGAGTCGCTGATTCACGAGTGTATCCGTCATAATACAGAGATTCGGAAAACCAGAAAATTTATTCAGAAGCGTCAGAAGAAAAATGCGTTTGAGATGAAGCTGCTCGCCAGCATGGAATTGTTTTTACGCTGCGGAGAAGAGATGGTAGAAGAACTTAAAAATTCTGATTATGAACAACTGAGAGCGGACAATCTGGCGGCGGGCAGCATCTGTCATGGTGATTATAATCAGCATAATCTGCTGTTTGCGGGAAACAGAACGATAATTACCAATTTTGACAAGTGGAACTATGATATTCAGACCGCCGATCTTTATCATTTTATGCGTAAAATACTGGAAAAGCATAACTGGGATATTGCCATAGGAGTGGGAATGCTGGAGACCTACCAGAAAGTCCGGGCCCTGTCCAGCCAGGAGCTGTGCGATTTAAGACTTCGGCTGTCCTATCCGTGGAAATTCTGGAAACTTGTGAATCATTATTCCAATAATAACAAGGTATGGATATCAGGGAAAAACGTAGAAAAGCTGGAACAGCTGCAGCAGCAATACGGAAACTGGCAGCATTTCCTTAAAAATGCGTTTTAGTCATTCCATTTTTCTCCGTTTTGTTATATAATCTTATCAACGGAATGCCAGGAGGCGCAGAGGTTCCGAAGAAAACATACCAAAATGGAGGTAACATAAATGGATTACAAAGCTATCTATGAATCATGGTTGGAGAACCCATATTTTGATGAAGATACGAAAGCTGAGTTACGTGCGATTGCGGACGATGAGAATGAGATTAAAGAGCGTTTTTATATGGATCTGGAGTTTGGTACAGCAGGATTGCGCGGAGTTATCGGTGCAGGTACGAATCGGATGAATATTTACGTAGTACGTAAGACAACACAAGGTCTGGCAAACTATATTGCATCTGTAGATGGCCAGTCCAAAGGTGTTGCAATCGCTTATGATTCCAGAAGAATGTCACCGGAGTTTGCACAGGAAGCAGCTCTTTGTCTGGCGGCCAATGGAATTAAGGCTTATATTTTTGAATCCTTACGTCCGACACCGGAATTGTCATATGCAGTGAGAAAGCTGGGATGTATCGCAGGTATTAACATTACAGCCAGCCACAACCCGCCGGAATACAACGGATACAAGGTATACTGGGAAGATGGTGCACAGATCACGCCGCCTCATGACAGCGGAATTATGGATGAAGTGAAAAAAGTAACCGATTACAATCATGTAAAGACCATGAGCAAGGAAGAGGCTGTTGCTGCAGGTGTTTATCAGGTGATTGGTGCGGATATTGATGATCCATACATTGAGGAACTGAAAAGCCAGGTATTACACATGGATGCCATCAAAGAGATGGCAAAGGAATTGAAAATTGTATATTCGCCTCTTCATGGAACCGGAAACATTCCGGCACGCCGTGTGTTGAAAGAACTTGGATTTGAGAATGTATATGTCGTAAAAGAGCAGGAACTGCCGGATGGAGAGTTTCCGACTGTCAGCTATCCAAATCCGGAAGCAGACGAAGCATTTGAGCTGGGATTGAAGCTTGCGAAAGAGATTGATGCAGATCTGGTTCTGGCAACAGATCCGGATGCAGACCGTCTTGGTGTACGTGTAAAGGATAAAAATGGAGAATATCATACATTGACCGGTAATATGTCCGGATGTCTCCTTGCGGATTATGAGATCGGACAGAAGAAAGAACTGCAGGGACTTCCAAAAGACGGCGCGCTGATCAAGACCATTGTAACAAGCAATATGGCAGATGCCATTGCGAGATATTTTGATGTACGGCTGATTGAGGTTCTGACCGGATTTAAGTTCATCGGCCAGCAGATTCTGGGCTTTGAAGAGAGCGGAAAAGGAACGTATCTGTTTGGCTTTGAAGAGTCCTATGGATGTCTGATTGGAACCCATGCGCGTGACAAAGATGCGATTGTAGCTACTATGGCGCTGTGTGAAGCGGCTGCATATTACAAGACCAGAAATATGACCCTGTGGGATGCAATGATCGAGCTGTATGAGCGTTACGGCTATTATAAAGATGATATTCAGTCTATCACCTTAAAAGGAATTGAAGGGCTGGCTAAGATTCAGGAGATCCTGAATACGCTTCGTGCAAATCCGCCGAAGAAGATCGGTGCTTATGATGTGGTTTCCGCACGTGATTACAAAGAGGATAAGATTGTGGATGTTGCTACCGGCGAGACAAAACCGACGGGATTGCCGAAATCCAATGTTCTCTACTATGATCTTACGGATGATGCATGGCTGTGCGTAAGACCTTCCGGTACAGAGCCGAAAGTAAAATTCTATTATGGAATCAAGGGAACCTCTCTGGAAGACGCTGACCAGAAGTCTGCAGCACTGGGCAAAGAAGTAGTAGATATGATTCAGAAAATGCTGTAAATGATGGACCAGAAGTATACATTTGAGCAATTCTGCGGTATTATCAGAGAACTTCGGGGCGAGAATGGCTGTCCATGGGACAAGGTTCAGACCCACGAAAGTTTGATTCCTTGTATGATCGAGGAGGCCTATGAAGCAGTAGACGGAATCAAAACGCTGCAGGAAGGAAAAGGTTGGGACAGTCTCTGTGAGGAACTTGGTGATGTACTGATGCAGGTGATTTTTCACAGTCAGCTTGCCGAAGAAGAAGGATATTTTACTTTCGAGGACGTGGTGGATGGAATCAGCAGAAAGATGATTCATCGCCATCCACATGTGTTCGGCGGGCATACGGAAGAAAAGCCGGACTGGGACGCTTTGAAGCGGGAAGAGCACAGCCGGCAGACGCCGGAGGAGGAAATTGCCGCAGTTCCCCAGGCGCTGCCGGCATTGATTCGGTCATCCAAAGTATTGAAAAAGATGGACAAGTATTACGGATACGGAAGCGATGCGGATGAAACTCTCCAGGAATTGAAGCAGAAAGTAGTGCAGCTGGAGAAGGAACAGGGCATTCCGGAATCCGGGGAAACTGTGGGAGATATGTTGCTGCTGCTTTGCAATTATGCGAGATTGAAAGGTTTCAACAGTGAGTTGTTGCTGGGAAAATCTTTGGAAAAGTGTCTAAAAAGCTATGAAATCCAGTAAATTCCTTGACAAAAAGGAAACCACAGTATATAAATATGTGTAGAGTTAAAATAACAGAGGCATATCAGTAGAGAAATGTGATGTTAACTAGCTTTTGAAATATTATTTTTTTAAAGAGAACACAGGAGGAATTACTCATGAACAGAACAGAATTAGTTGCAGCTATGGCTGAGCAGACACAGTTGTCCAAGAAGGATGCGGAAGCAGCATTAAAAGCTTTTATTGATGTAGTAGCAGATGAACTGAAAAAAGGCGGCAAAGTGCAGCTGGTAGGTTTTGGTACATTTGAAGTATCTGAGAGAGCAGCCAGAGAAGGAAGAAATCCTCAGACAGGTGAGACTATGGTGATCAAGGCGTCCAAGACACCAAAGTTCAAAGCAGGAAAAGCTTTAAAGGATATGATGAACTAATTCTATGAGACTTGATAAGTTTTTGAAAGTGTCCAGACTGATTAAACGCAGAACCGTTGCCAACGAGGCATGTGATGCAGGTCGTGTGCTTGTGAATGAAAAACCGGCAAAAGCGTCGGCACAGGTGAAGGCAGGCGATATTCTGGAGATTCAGTTTGGCAGTAAATCGGTAAAGGTAGAAGTTCTGAATGTGCAGGAAACTGTCCGTAAAGAAGAGGCGGACAAACTGTACCGATATTTATAAATGAATAAGGAATAGTAGGCAGAAAGCCCCCATATAATGAAAAAGAAGTTATTATATGGAGGCTTTTTTGTGTGGAAGAACGTTTTGGCGGACTGCATCAGATAAAGCTGACGAACAGAAAGAACGGCACGATAAGCGGTGTGGTGGACGTGCTTTCTTTTGATGAAAATGAGATCCTGTTGGACACTACGGAAGGGAGGCTGATCGTCCGGGGAAAGAATCTGCATGTGGGAAGGCTTCAGCTTGAGGAAGGTGAAGTGGATATGGACGGAGAGGTGGAAAGTATGGTGTACAGTGCAAAGGGACAGAAGGCAAAAGACGGTTCTCTTCTCAGGCATTTGTTCGGGTAAGAAGGATGAGTGCGTATATGAGCAGAGAACTTCTGCTGTTTTTGAAATCAATCTGGTACGGGGCGTTGCTTGTGCTTATTTATGATTTATTTAAGATCAGCAGAGACGTAGTGAAACACAATACGGTAGTTATGGCCTTTGAAGATCTGTGTTACTGGATTTTTTGTGCAGTCTTTTTGTTTGCGCAGTATTTCCAGGAAAACAGCGGAATGCTGCGGGGATATCTGGGAGCAGGTGTGCTGATTGGAAGTTTGTCCTGTTATGTGAGTATCAGTCCATACTTTGTCAGGGTTTCCTGCTTCTTGTTAAAAAAGGTTCTTAAAGTGCTGCAATTACCGGCGAATATTGTAAAAAAAGTAATAAAAAGGTTGAAATCCAGGTTGTTTCGAGTTAAACTAATAGCGAGGTCCAAGTCGGAGAAACACAAAGAGGCGACAGACGTAAAGGGAGAGTCAGAGGTAGCTGAGAAGGGATATAATAGTTACAGTCTGAACAATAAGGGTGAATCGGATGGAAAAAAGAAGAAACACAGGCGGAAGAAACCGGGCAAGAGCGCAGAGACATCAGAATAAGGCAGCGATGCTCAGTATTACTTTGGTTGTCTGTATTTTATTGGCAGTATTACTTTATGAAGGTCATTCGCTGAAGATAAAGATTGCGGCGAATGAAAGGAAGACTGTACAATTGGAGCAGCAGATTGAGGAAGAGAATCAGAGGACTGCGGATATCAGAGAACTGCAGGAATATATGCAAAGTGATGAATATCTGGAAAAGACAGCAAAGGAGAAGCTGGGACTTGTGAAAGAGAACGAGATTATATTCAAAGAACAAGCACAGTAGTTTTTTGCCGAAAAGTTTTTCGGGATTTTATAGCTTTTTTGACATTTTTTTTACAGATGAGCGGCTATAATACTCTTTTAGTACAGGGTATAGAGGAGGAGTATTGCATGCCGGGATGGATACTTGCCATGCTCTCAATCGGCGGGCTGCTGATTGTACGGGACATGGCAAAAACTGTTTTTAGAACCAGAAAGAGCAGAATGGAGTCGGAAATTTATGACAAGCATCCGCAGAAAGAACAGATGGAGCGTTATGCACATTCTTTTCAGAGATTGGCAAACACATTTTACAGTATGCCATATCGGAAAGAGCATCTGTCCAACGGTGAGATGGAGGAGATCCTGAATCAGGTACAGGAGGAAGTGTGCAGCGGATGCAGCAAATTCGATTCTTGCTGGAGACTTTGTTATCATCTGAATTATCAGCAGGCCTGTGATCTGATCGGCATTCTGGAAGAGGGGGATGCAGAACGGATCAATCGGGCGCAGGGAGACTGGATGCTGCACTGTATCAGCGGTTCCCGTTATCTGGAACTGCTGAAACAATTATTTTTCCGTTCCAGACAAGCTCTGGTCTGGAATAATAAGTTAATTGAAAATCGTCTGGCAGTAGCTGAACAGCTCAATGAAGTGGCGCATATCATGCAGAAAACAGCGGAAGATATTTACAGCATCAGCACCGTGCCGGAAAATCTGGAAGAGCAGGTTCAGAAAGTACTGAGAAAGCAGCATGTGATTGTAAAGAAGATGTGGATGCTTGAGAAGCCGGTGGAAAAGATCCAGATTTATATTACCATGCGGGCGCGTACCGGACAGTGTATCACGTTACATGAGATTGCCCGTCAGTTGTCAAAAGTCTGCGGAACAAATATGACTGCGGTGAAGGAAGGACATACGATATTAAATGGTGAATATACGACGGTCCTCTTTATGGAAGATGTAAATTATCGGGTGTTGTATGGAGTTGCAAAAGTTACAAAGGAAAATGAAAATATATCCGGAGACAGTTATGCCTGTACAGACGGTGAAGGGAAATTTGTCATGTGTCTTTCAGACGGCATGGGGTCGGGATTAGATGCAAACAAAGAAAGTGAAGCAGTCGTGGATTTGTTGGAGCAGTTTATCACTTCCGGATTTTCCAAGGAGACTGCAGCTAAGATGATTAATTCTGCTCTGGTGCTTCAGAGAAATGATGGGATGTTTTCCACCGTAGATCTTTGTTCATTGGATCTTTACAGTGGAATTTGTGATTTTCTGAAGGCCGGAGCAGCTACAACATTTATTAAACGAGATCAGTGGGTGGAGACGATCACCTCCACAAGTATTGCCGCCGGTCTGGTACAGCAGCTTGATTTTGATACTACTTCAAAAAAAATCTATAACGGAGACTATGTAATTATGGTAACGGATGGGGTTCTGGATGCGCTGCCCCTGTCTCAGGAAGAGGAGATTATGAAAGAAATCATCATGCAGATACATAGTACCGCGCCCAAGGAATTTGGCAGAAGTATTCTGGAACGTGTCATGGCCTACTGCGGATATCAGGCAAAAGATGATATGACGGTTCTGGTGGCAGGCGTCTGGGAGAAATAAAAGAGTCGGAGTACGATACATGATTCAGAAAGAGGTTTTGGCTTATATCAGAAAATATCATATGATTTCTCCGGGGGAGATCTGTCTGGTAGGGCTTTCCGGAGGAGCAGACTCCGTATGTCTGCTGCTTTTGCTGGCGGAATTTCAGGAGGAACTGCAATGTTTCCTGCAGGCCGTACATATTAATCATAGGATACGCGGAGCTGAGGCAGAGCGGGATGCTTTCTATTGCAGAAAACTCTGCCAGGAAAAGGGGATTCCTTATTATGAATATTCTTATGATGTTCTGCGACTTGCAAAAGAAAATCATATCGGAACGGAAGAGATGGGACGCCGTGTACGTCAGGAAGCTTATGCAGATTGTATGAAAAGACATGGGGCCGTAAAGCTTGCGCTTGCCCATCACCAGAATGATCTTGCAGAAACCTTCCTGTTTCATCTGGCAAGGGGAACTTCGCTTGGCGGATTAGCTGCCATTCGTCCGGTGAGAGAACATCTGATTCATCCGTTGTTGTGTATAAATCGTCAGAAAATTGAGCAATATGTGAAAGAGAGGCAGGTATTATACTGTGAAGACAGTACCAATGCAGGTGATGATTATACCAGAAACCAGATCCGGCATCATGTACTGGCGTATCTGACAGAACGGATTAATCCCAGGTCTGTGGAACATATATCTGCGGTTTCTGAGGATATTCTTGAGGTTTCGGAGTATCTGGAAGAGCAGGCGAAAAAAGCGGAAGCGGAAGATACGCAATGGATCAGAGAGAATCAGGAAGAGAAAGTTTTGCTGACCGGGAAGCTTTTTCAAAAGCCCCCGCTTCTTCAAAGAATGGTCATCCTGTCTGTTATGGAAAGGCTTTGTGGAAAACGTAAGGATATCACAAGGATACATGTGGAAAGTGTGAGAAAGCTTTATGATCATCCGGTCAGAAAAAGAGTTTCTCTTGGCTATGGAATGCAGGCAGTCAGAAATTATACGAATATTGAAATTTTCATAGAGAATCCCCGAAGAGAATCCAACGGGAAGGGGAAGAAAAGGGAGGAGTTTATTTATCTGCAGGATTCTCTGGATTTGAAATGGCATGATTTTTCGATTCAAACAGCAGTTACCCCTTATCGTGGACAAAGAATTGTGGAAAAAACGTATACGAAATGGTTGGATTATGATAAAATAAAACAGAATGCAGTGTTTCGTACCAGAAGAAGCGGTGACTATCTGGTCATTAATGCATCCGGCGGGCGCAAGAAGCTGAAGGACTATCTGATTGACAATAAGATACCGCAGAAAGAACGTGACAGTCTTTTGCTTTTGGCTCAGGGGAGTGAAGTGCTCTGGGTTGTAGGATACCGTATGGGAGAATCCGCTAAAATCAGTGAAAACACAAAGCAAATGATAGAAGTCCATATAGGAGGAAATACGAATGAGTGAAAAGATTCGCGAACTGATCAGCGAAGAGAAAGTAGATGCCCGTATCCGTGAGATCGGTGAACAGATCAGCCGGGACTATGAAGGAAAACAGATTCATATGATCTGTGTACTGAAAGGCGGCGTCTATTTTATGTGCGAATTGTCCAAACGTATTACGGTTCCGGTAAGCCTGGATTTTATGTCAATATCCAGTTACGGAGATGATACAAAATCCAGCGGCATCGTGAAAATCGTGAAAGACCTGGATCAGCCGTTGGAGGGAAAAGATGTACTGATTGTGGAAGATATTATCGATTCAGGAAGAACATTGAGCTATCTGATCGAGGTGCTGAAGCAAAGAAATCCGGCCAGTCTGAAACTTTGTACCTTATTGGATAAGCCGGATCGCCGCGTAGTCAAGAATGTCAATACGGATTATTGTTGTTTTGAAGTCCCGGATGAGTTTGTTGTGGGATATGGACTGGACTATGCACAAAAATACAGGAATCTGCCATACATCGGTGTGGTAGAACTTAAGTGAATAAAGGAGTAGACGTTGAAGAAGCAGACCAGAGGAGTTGGAGCATATCTTGTGTTAGCTGTGCTCCTGATATTAAGTATCATTTACCTTCCGGGACTGATCCGACGGGGTCAGAGTGTGACGGAAGCTACATTTATGAAAGATCTTGAAGCAGGGAATATTACGGAGATTGATATTACCCAGAACAAAGAGGTGCCTACAGGAAGCCTGATTTATACCACAAAGGAGGATAAGACGGCAACCTATATTTTTGATGATATTAAGGATGTAAAGGCGCAGTTGAAAGAGGCAGGCTTCACCAATTATCAGTGTGAGGATATTCCTCAGGACAATGGATTGATGGAGATTATTTTGCCGGTGGTCCTTACGGTGGGGATGTTTTTCCTGGTACTTATAATGATGAACCGTATGATGGCGGGGGCAAACGGCGGAAACAATGGAAAAATGATGGACTTTGGAAAAAGCCGCGCGAAGATGTCTACGGATCGTGATAAGAAAGTAACGTTTCGGGATGTGGCGGGACTTCAGGAAGAGAAGGAAGATCTGGAAGAAATTGTGGATTTTCTGAAACAGCCGCAGAAGTACACCAAAGTAGGTGCGAGAATACCAAAAGGTGTGCTGTTGGTGGGAACGCCGGGAACCGGTAAAACACTGCTGGCGAAGGCGGTTGCCGGTGAAGCGGGTGTTCCGTTTTTCAGTATCTCCGGTTCTGATTTTGTGGAGATGTTTGTAGGTGTGGGTGCATCCCGTGTCCGGGATTTATTCGAAGATGCCAAAAAGCATGCACCGTGCATTATCTTTATCGATGAGATTGATGCTGTTGCCAGAAAACGAGGAACCGGTATGGGCGGCGGTCATGATGAGCGGGAACAGACACTGAATCAGTTATTGGTTGAGATGGATGGATTCGGAGTTAATGAAGGCATTATCGTGATGGCAGCAACGAACCGTGTAGATATTCTGGACCCGGCAATTTTAAGACCGGGACGTTTCGACCGCCGTGTGACGGTGGGCGCTCCGGATGTAAAAGGAAGAGAAGAGATTCTCCGTGTTCATGCGAAGGGGAAACCATTGGCAGATGATGTGGATCTGAAGCAGATCGCACAGACGACAGCCGGATTTACCGGAGCAGAGCTGGAAAACCTGCTCAATGAGGCAGCAATTCTGGCGGCGAAGAGCAGTCGGGTATATCTGAATCAGGAGGATATCAAATCAGCATTTATCAAGGTAGGTGTGGGTACGGAGAAAAAGAGCCGTGTTATTACGGAAAAGGAAAAAAGAATTACAGCCTATCATGAGACGGGGCATGCAATTTTGTTCCATACGTTGCCGGATATGGAGCCGGTCTATACAATTTCTATTATTCCCACCGGTCCTGGAGCCGCCGGATATACGATGCCGCAGCCGGAAAATGATGATATGTTTAACACAAAAGGCAAGATGCTGCAGTATATCACAGTCTGCCTGGGAGGACGGGTGGCCGAAGAACTGATTCTGGACGATATCACAACCGGAGCGTCTCAGGATATCAAGCAGGCAACGGCAACTGCCCGGGCGATGGTTACCAAATACGGAATGTCAGACAAGTTGGGACTGGTAAATTACGGAGATGATTCCGATGAGATTTTTATCGGAAGAGACTGGGGCCATACAAAGAATTTCAGTGAAAATGTGGCAGCGGCGATCGATGAAGAAGTCCACCGTATTATAGAAGAGTGCCATGCAAGGGCAAAGCAGTTGATTCAGGAGCATTCCTACGTTCTTCATGCGTGCGCAAAACAGCTTATGACAAAAGAAAAACTGAATCGAAAAGAATTTGAGGCAATTTTTATGGAGGAAGCAATTTCTATTGAATCTTGAAATGGCAATATAGACAAAAAGTAAAGGTGAAAATTGTGAGATTTGTGCACACTTTTTGTCGTTCCAGTGGTATTATAATAACTGTAAAAACCCCCCAATACATTATATAGTTTTTGCTACACCCCATAAGAAGAAATACCTTCTCCAAAAAGGACAGTATATGTGTGCTGTCCTTTTTATTATCCAAAAATATGGTTATACGAGTGTGCGGTCTCGTTCACTTTCAGCAAAATGACGTAGAATGGATTTTCAGCCTGCAAGGCGGAGAAATGAGGCACAGCGGTGGCTACGTCGATTGACGACAACGCAGCAGATGGAAATTCAGGCAAGTCATTTGGTGAAATGTGAATGAGACAGTACACCAGGGTCAAATGGTTATGCGTTTCATGTTTGCATGAAAATGCAGGGTCTTTTGAATTTGACTGAACTTGGTATCATATAATTTTGGATATTTACTTGTTACGGAGAAGAAGTTGGAGTAAAATAGAGAGAGAAGAGGGAAGAAGCGAGGTCAAAGTATGGATATAGAGAGAAAACAGCAGTACATTACGCAGATGCGAGCTGTATTTAATAAAAGAGCGTTGCATAGTGACGAAACGAGACAATACAGGACACCCTTTGAACCGGAGCCGGGTGATCTGGTGACGATTCGTTTCCGAACGATGAAGAATAATGTGGATGCGGTATATTTTATCAGCGGCTCTGCCCGAACCCCCATGAGAGTTGGAATGAGTAAACATGGGTTTGACTTTTATGAGATTCAGATTCAGCTGGAAGACAAGCCGCTTCATTATTATTTTGAGGTGTGCTGCGGAAAAATCCATTGTTTTTATAATAAATTAGGTGTGACCAGAGAACTGCGGGAAGAATATTCTTTTGGTATTATTCCGGGATATAAGACGCCTGATTGGGCTAAGGGGGCAGTCACCTATCAGATTTATGTGGATCGTTTCTGCAATGGTGATACAAGTAATGATGTAGAGACAAACGAATATTACTATATCAATAAGCATGTCACAAAAATAGAAGATTGGTCAAAAACGCCGGATGCTATGGATGTGTATAATTTTTACGGCGGTGATCTCCAGGGTGTAATGGATAAATTAGATTATCTGCAGAATCTGGGTATTCAGGTAATTTATCTGAATCCTATTTTCGTATCTCCGTCGAATCATAAGTATGATATTCAGGATTATGATTATGTAGATCCTCATTTTGGTAAGATTGTCAGTGACCATGGGGAGCTGTTGCATGAGGGTGACAGGGATAATACGCATGCCACAAGATACATCAATCGTGTGACGAATATTGAGAACCTGGAAGCCAGCAATCAGTTATTCATACAGCTTGTGGAGGAAGTTCATAAGAGGGGTATGAAGATTATTCTGGACGGTGTATTCAATCATTGCGGTTCTTTTAATAAGTGGCTGGACAGAGAGCGGATTTATGAAAGAGAAGAAGGATATGAGAAAGGGGCGTATGTAGAGAAAGACAGCCCGTACAACAGCTTTTTCAAATTCCATAACGAACATGAATGGCCATATAATGAGTTCTATGACGGATGGTGGGGGCACGACACTTTGCCCAAAATGAATTATGAAGATTCTCCAAAGCTGATGGAGGATATTATGCGTATAGCGCGCAAATGGGTATCTCCGCCGTTTAATGCGGATGGATGGCGTCTGGATGTGGCAGCGGACCTGGGGCATTCTTCAGAGTTTAACCACAGGTTCTGGCAGGAATTCCGCAAAGTGGTAAAAGAGGCGAATCCCGAGGCAATCGTTCTTGCAGAACATTACGGGGATGCGCGGTCATGGCTGCAGGGAGATCAGTGGGATACAATTATGAACTATGATGCCTTTATGGAGCCGGTATCCTGGTTCCTGACGGGAATGGAGAAACACAGTGACCAGTTTCGACAGGATCTGTTGGGAAATGCAGATGTGTTTATTGATACGATTTCCTATCAATCCACTCAGTTCTACCGTCAGTCTCTGGAAACAGCCATGAATGAACTGGATAATCATGATCATTCCAGATTTCTGACCAGAACGAATCGCTGGGTAGGAAGAATTGGCAATGCTGCATCGGAAGCAGCTAGTGAGAATGTCAATAAGGCAGTATTGCGTGAGGCTGTAATTATTCAGATGACTTTGCCGGGAGCACCTACACTTTATTATGGTGATGAAGCAGGTGTTTGTGGCTTTACCGATCCGGACAGCCGCAGAACCTATCCATGGGGGCATGAGGATCGCGAATTACTCAGATTTTATAAGAATATTATTAGTCTCCATAAGAGATATGAGGTGTTGACCAGCGGATCTTTGAAATTTTTACATAAAGATTATAATATCATTGCTTACGCCCGGTTTAGTCAGGATGAACAGGTTATTGTGGTAATTAATAACCGTTCAGAGCAGGCGCATGTAAATGTATCTGTCTGGGAGGCAGAGATTCCGCGGACAAAAGATACGACTATTGATGAAGTGTTCAGTACCAATGCAATTGGATTTTCAACGACAGTTAAGACCCGGGAGGTTAAGGCGGGAAGTGTCAGTCTGGATTTATTTCCATTGTCAGCGGTGGTGCTGCACAGGAAAGAAGAAACTTCCGAGAAAAGTGTCTGACGGTAGGGGGTGGAGACGGACGAAAAGACCGTCGTTCCTGCTGCCGCTGCCCGGCACCTGCGTATTCCCGACAGACAGCAGGGCGGCTTGAGGATGGGTTTCGCCTTTAAGAAGGTCTAAGTGAAAAACTCCGGGAATTTCGCTGAAGCGGTGCAATTCGCCAGAAAACCTGATGGTTTTCTGACTCAGTGCACCTTTGATGCGGGTCTGGTATACCCGCATCAATCAGCGAAATTCCCGGAGTTTTTCACTAAGACCTTCTAAAAAGGCTGCAAAGATCCTCTCGCCTGCCCTGCTGTCTGTCAGGAATGCGCAGGCGCCGGGCATCAGCAGCAGGAACGACGGCTTTTCTGGGAGTTGGAAGTTGGAGAAGGACGTGGACGACAAGAAAGGTGGAAGAGAAGAGGGACAGTTAGATGGGGAGATAAGGAGAGGCATTGATTTCGGAGAATGTGAAGGAGGGGATGATAAATCGCAAAAGTTTAGAAAATAGACTTGCATTTACGGGAGAAATGTTTTATAATTTTATCTTGTCAGAGTTATTTTGATGTATGGACGGATTCCCGAGTGGCCAAAGGGGACAGACTGTAAATCTGCTGCAAATTGCTTCGGTGGTTCGAATCCACCTCCGTCCACTATTTAAAAACAAAAAGGTTTGAATCTGCCTCTATCCATTGTTTAAAAGCAAAGAGGTTTAAAATAAATATTTTGCCGCAGTGGCGGAACTGGCAGACGCCCGGGACTTAAAATCCCGTGGGTAGTGATACCCGTACCGGTTCGATTCCGGTCTGCGGCACTTTAGGAAGGCTGAAACTATATGGATTTGGTCTTTTTTTATTGGTTTTGGGCGGATGTAGTAGTTTTGTTTTGAAATATGAATTTATGGTAGAATAAAATGATAAATATGTTCGAGGTTCCTGTGGAAATTTAATTGACCTTGCATAGTAAAGCAAAAACAGTTACTTATTTGGTTTATAACGTAAGTAACTGTTTTTATTGTGAGAAAAACTACAGTCGACCAAACAGATAATTTTTAAGATTTTGTCTGTTTGGTCTGAAATGTATATTTAATATAAAATTGGTATTGTTTATATAATAGATACATGATACAATATATACGAAATATACAAATGATAATTAAAAAATAAATGTGAATTATACAATATGTAAAAAGAAGGTGTTGCTATTAAACAGCTTAGTGATGAAACAGTTTTTTTGAGAGAGGTACCATATGTAGCTCATGTGAATTCCGAGACGAAAGGGAAACAATCTTTAGCCTCTCATTTATTGAACGTGAGTCGTTTATCAGAAGAAAATTGTCCTTTAGATCTATTGAAGAATCTTGTCTGGCTGAATGGCATTTTACATGACTGCGGAAAAGTTTGTGAAGAATTCCAGTCTTATATGAACGATGTGTTGGAGCATGGAAAAGAGACAAGGAAGAGGCATATTGATCACTCTACTGCAGGTGGGAAAATTGCGGAAACAATAAAAGGTAATAACCTGTGCGGAAAGATGATCAGTACAGCAGTTTATTCTCATCATGGTATTCAGGATTGTATCAGCATAGAACATGGAGTTACGTTATCCGAAATGAGGAATGAGAATTTTTCGGATTTTGAGAAGATATTGGAATGTTATTTCGGGTTTGTAAATAAAGAACTGCTGGAACGACGTTTTCAGATGGCTATGGATGATGTGAATCATATGTTGAAACAAATTTCGGATGAGGTAAAGATACACGGGAAAGAATATGGGCATAAATATTTCTATTTTGGAATGTATGAACGACTTTTGCTCTCTATTCTTATAGACAGTGACTGGAGTGATACTGCAAGTTTCTTCGATGAAACATCGTTGCCAGTACGCCTTACAATAAAAGAGACGAAAAGAATCTGGGAAAAATCCGTTAGTCATTTTGAGACTTTTCTGAAAAAACTGGGGGAAAAGACAGAACAAAAAGAAGATTCGATAAATAAATATCGCCAGAAGATATCCGAAGTTTGCAGGCTTGCTGCCGGTTGTCTGGGACGTTTGTATCGGCTTACGGTACCAACCGGAGCGGGGAAAACATTCAGCAGTTTACGATTTGCTTTGCACCATGCTGAAAAATTTGGTAAAAAGCATATTATATATGTAGCGCCCTATAATTCTATTCTGGAACAGAATGCCAAAGAAATACGAAAGGCTGTGGGAATGGATGAGATTGTTCTGGAGCATCATTGTAATGTTGTTTATGAGGATGAGAAGGAAGAATTAAAATACAGGAAACTTACGGAGACATGGGACAGCCCAATTATTGTGACAACAGCGGTACAAGTGTTGAACACGTTGTTCTCCGACCGGAAGAGTTATCTGAGAAGGATGCATCAGCTTTGCAACAGTATCATCATTTTTGATGAAATACAGGCAATCCCCACAAGATGCACGGAATTATTTCATTTGGCAGTGAACTTTTTAACGGCATTTTGCAATACAACGGTTGTTCTCTGCTCTGCTACACAGCCATCGCTGGCACCATTGCCTGAAAATCGTATCTTTGATTCACCAGAGATGGCCGGAGATGTTGAACGGTATGCGGAAGTGTTTCAGCGTACGGTTATTGAAGATAAAACAGATTTGTGTGACGGGGGAATGGAAATCGAAGATTTAGAGGCGTTTGTTTGGCACTTATTTCAGAAACAAAAAAGTATTCTGATTATTGTAAATACAAAAAAATGTGCGAGAGATTTGTATGAATTATTAAAAAGCAGCGATCATGATGAAGCAGAACTTTATCATTTGAGTACGAATATGTGTGCCAGAAACAGGCAGGAAGAATTAGAGGAAATAAAAAAGGCGTTAAAACTTAGAAGGCCAATCATATGTGTCAGCACGCAGCTTGTAGAAGCAGGAGTCGATTTTTCATTTTCGACGGTAATTCGGTCTATGGCTGGTCTGGACAGTGTGGTTCAGGCGGCAGGTCGCTGTAACAGACATAAAGAGTTTTGGGAATTATGTAAAGTATATATAGTAAGGATGTCTGCAAAGGCCGAAAATCTTTCTCATTTAACAGAGATCAGAGACGCCCAGAGTGCTTTGGAAAAAGTATTATATCAATATAGGATTCATCCGGAGTATTATGACAAACGGTTGGATTCGCAAAAAGCAATTGAGGCCTACTATAAAAATTATTTCAGCAGTAAAACAGAAGAGACGAAATATCCGAGAACAATTGGAAACACAACTATAAATCTTGTGGATTTGCTATCCTGGAACAGGATTGGACAGGAACAATTTAAGCGAAAGCATAAAAACCAACCGATAAAGATTCCATTGGTTCAGGCTTTTAAAATGGCGGGTGAACTCTTCGAGGTAATACCGGAGGATGAAAAGGTAACGGTTGTCGTTCCCTATGACAGTTATGCAAAGCAAGCGATTGAAAAATTACGTGATCCGTATTTGAAGTTAAGTGAACAAAGGCTGGAATTGCGTAAATTACAAAGTTATACAGTAGGTATATCATTGCAGAAAAAAGAGAAGCTGAACAACGCGATCGACAGCAGTATATGCAAAGGAGCAGTGTCTGTATTAGTGGATGGCTACTATGATAAAAAAGTTGGTGTCTTGGATTCTCCTAAATTAGACGATTTATTTTTTGGAAAAGAGGGGTGAATAGATTGGAAAAATATAGAAATACGATAGAATTTCAGGTAAGCGGTGATTATGCGCTGTTTTCAGATCCTGTCACACGTGTAGGAGGTGAAAAATCCAGTTATCATTTACCGACATATGAAGCACTGAAAGGGATTGTACACAGCGTTTACTGGAAGCCTACAATTATGTGGATCGTTGATGCTGTCCGTGTGATGAATCCGATTCAGACGGAGACAAAGGCAGTGCGGCCGATTTGTTATAACGGTGGAAATGAACTGGCATATTATACTTATTTAAAGGATGTATGCTATCAGGTACGGGCACATTTTGAGTTTAACATGAATAGGGAAAACTTGGCAGATGACAGAAATGAGCATAAGCATCACAATATTGCAAAACGAATGAATGCCAGGGGCGGCCGCAGGGATATTTTTCTGGGAACGCGGGAATGTCAAGGATTTGTAGAACCATGTGTGTTTGGAGAAGGCAAAAGTTATTATGATGATATGCCGGGGGAAGTGGCTTACGGTTTTATGTATCATGGGATTACATATGCTGATGAAGCAATACTTCCGGAAGACAAGAATAAGATGACAGTGCGCTTTTGGCATCCGGTCATGAAGAAGGGCGGCTTTATAGAATTTGCAAGACCAGAAGCATGTACGGAAAAACGCCATATAAAGGAAATGAGTGTAAAAATCTATGGTAAGGATCATAAGAACTTTATTGGTTTGGATGAATTTACGGATGAGGAGGCGGGAGGTTGAGTTGGGTAGAAGAACTGATTGATGTATATGAGAAAAACAGTGAGCGGGTTGGCAGAATGGAGTATAAGGTCTACCGCACAAAAAATGGTGAGGAGAAAATACCGTATGTACTTTTGCCGCCGTTTCACACAACTGTTGCCGCACAAATTACGGTCGTTATTGATGAGGATGGAAATTTTATAAACGCTGTCCCAGTGGAAAATGATGAAAAACTGACAATTATTCCTGTGACTGAGAAGTCCGGCAGCCGAACGGCGGGGAAAGAGCCCCATCCATTTTGTGACAATTTAAAATATCTGGCTGGTGATTATGAAGTATATTGCAAGAGTGATGATAAGGACAATGGACGTTGCTACCAATTATACATACAGGGATTGAAAAAGTGGTATTTGTCGGAATATTCCCATAAAAAAGTGGGTGCGCTCTATCAATATCTGATAAAGAAGACATTAATACAGGATCTTCTGTCAAAAAAAGTACTTATATTGGACGAGAATGGGCATTTATCGGAAAAAGAAAAAATACAGGGAATTAATCAGAATGTGGCATTTGTGCGTTTCTGTATCCGTGAGAATTGGGATGATTATCATTCTGAAGTTGTAGAAGAGTGTTGGAAAGACAAGACATTAATGGATTGCTTTATACGGTATTACCGTACACTTGGAGAGACATCTGGTTTATGTTATTTGTCTGGAAAACAAGAGCCAATATCTTATTTACAACCAAAAAAGATAAGAAATGAAGGTGACGGGGCAAAGTTGATTTCTGCCAATGATAAAGAGAATTATACATTCCGGGGTCGCTTTATAGACAAAGAGCAGGCGTTTGCCATAGGGGCAGAAACTTCCCAGAAAGCACATAATGCACTGAAATGGTTGATTCGAAAGCAGGGGCATAGCTTTGATACACTTTCTATGATTACCTGGGAATCAGATCTGAAGCCAATGCCTCAGTGGGACCAGGACACTGATGCCATTTGCGATAACTATGAAGAGAATATGGTTGAGTTTTGCGAAGATAGTCAAGGGGATGAGTGGAGCGGAAATTCGGTAGAAGCAGACAGATTTTATTCGGCTATGGAAGGATACGGAAGGCAGTTTGAACAGTCATCCAGAATGATACTGATGGCTTTTGATGCTGCCACAACAGGGCGTTTGGCATTGATGGAATACAAAAGTCTGGATACTTCCCGATACCTGGAAAATATCAAAAAGTGGCATAAGGAGTGTGAATGGATTCATACGAAACGAAAAGAAGGACAGAGCTATAAATTCTTGGGAATGGTGGGAGTGAAGGATATAGCAGATATTCTTTTTGGAACGGAATCCAATGGCAGTTTGACTATTATTGACCAAAACAGTAAAAAATTATATTCGCGGATCAGCAGGCGTCTGCTGCCCTGTATCTGGGATGCAAGACCGCTACCGTCAGATTTTGTTTCAAAAGCAATTTTGAGAGCGTCAAATCCCCAGGCATATAAGGAACGATATAATTGGGAACGAATCTTGACGTTGGCGTGTTCTTTTATTAAAAAGCAGCGGAAAGAACAATATGATGAGGAGGAATGGAATGTGGCATTAAATACGAAGTGTGAGGACAGAAGTTATTTGTACGGGAGATTGTTGGCTGTGGCGGATCGGGTAGAATACCGAACCTTTGATAAAGAGAAGGACAAGGCAAGGGTAACGAATGCAAAAAGATATATGAGTACATTTTCACAGCGTCCCTTTGAAACATGGAAGGTGATTGAAGAGAACCTGCAGCCTTATTTTAATAAGCTGAAAATCGGTGAAAGACGGTACTACGAAAATTTAATCGATAAGATCTGTCAGTTGTTCACAGAAGAGAATTTTAAAGAGAATGGTAGTCTGGACGGCCTGTATTTGCTTGGATTTCACAGTCAGTCTTATGAGTTGAAAAATACGAAAATAGAGGAAAATGAAGGAGGAAATGAATCATGAGTGATTTGAAAGGAAAAATTGATTTTACGCTGTTTATAAGTGCTTTGAATGCCAATCCGAATGGGGATCCGCTGAATGGCAATCGTCCGCGAACAAATCTGGATGGTTGTGGTGAAATGTCAGATGTATGTATTAAACGAAAAATCAGGAATCGTATGCAAGATTTGGGGCAGAAGATATTCGTTCAGTCAGATGATCGTTCCGACGATTCCTTTACCAGTTTGAAGGACAGAGCAGACGGATGTGAGGAATTAAAAAAAGAAATAGCAAAAAGGAAAAAAGCAGACAGAGATTTATGTGCCCAAATTGCATGCCGGGAATGGTTGGATGTCCGCAGCTTCGGACAGGTATTTGCATTTAAGGGAGAGGATGTTTCTTTCGGGGTCCGGGGGCCGGTTTCTATTCATCAGGCGGTAAGTTTATCTCCGGTTGACGTAATCAGTATGCAGATTACTAAAAGCGTCAACAGTGAATCCGGAAAAGAAAGTAAAGCATCCGATACCATGGGAACAAAACACAGAATCGGGTTTGCAGTGTATCGGGTTATGGGCAGCGTTAATGTTCAGTTGGCTGAAAAGACCGGATTTTCACAGGAGGATGCGGAGATTCTGAAAGAGGCATTAAAAACATTGTTTGAAAATGATGCTTCTTCCGCAAGACCTGAAGGCAGTATGGAAGTGTGCAGGTTATACTGGTGGCAGCATAGCGAGAAAACACCGGCAGTTTCATCGGGAAAGATTCAGAGAGGATTTTCTATCATCGAAAAGGCAGTACATCCAAAAGAGTTTGCAGACTATGATATTGAATGGAAGTTAGAGAATTGTGTAAAACCGGAGGTATATGAGTTTGTATAAGGAGGATGAGTTTCTCCAGCTTTCCGGAATTCAGCACTTTGCCTTCTGCCGACGTCAATGGGCATTGGCATACATAGAACTTCAGTGGCAGGAAAATGTACGTACGGTAGAAGGCAGGCTTCTTCATGAAAAAGCCCATGATGCCTTGCTGAAAGAAAAAAGAGGGGATTTAATTATTGTAAGAGCAATGCCGGTTCATTCTCGTGAACTGGGTATCAGCGGTGAGTGTGACGTGGTAGAATTCCACAGAGCAGATGATGGGATTACGCTTTCCGGACGGGAGGGAAAGTATACTGTGCTTCCCATTGAATATAAACGTGGTGAGCCGAAAAAGAATGATATCGATAAACTGCAAGTCGCCGCACAGGCACTTTGTCTTGAGGAAATGCTTTGCTGCACCATACCTTTTGGTTATATCTATTATGGAGAGACAAAACACAGAACTAAGGTGATATTTGATGATCAATTACGGGAAAAAGTGAAAGAGATGTTTCAAGAGATGCATAGGTACTTTGAGCAGAGATATACGCCTAAAGTGAAGCGGACAAAAAGCTGCAATGCCTGTTCTCTAAAAGATATCTGTCTGCCGGTATTGAATAAAAATAAATCTGCTGCGGAGTATATTAACAGGAGGATTCAGGAGGTAGATGATTATTGAAGAGACTTCTTAATACATTGTATATTATGTCAAATAACCGCTATTTATCTCTTGATGGAGAAAATGTGGTGATTTTGGAGGAACAAAAGGAGATTGGACGGATACCGCTGCATAATCTTCAAAGTATTATTACATTTGGGTATACCGGTGCCAGTCCGGCGCTGATGGGAGCATGTGCCCAAAGAAACATTGATGTATCCTTCATGTCCGGAAATGGACGGTTTCTGGCAAGAGTTTCAGGAGAAGTAAAAGGTAATGTTACACTTAGAAAACAACAGTACAGAATCAGTGAGGACAGAAATCAAAGTATCCGTATTGCAAGAAATTTTATCGTAGGTAAGGTTTATAATGCAAGGTGGGTTTTAGAACGGGCAGCCAGAGATTATCCCATGAGACTGGATGCGGACAAATTGAAAGAGAAATCAAGCATTTTGTATAGAAGTCTGGAGAATATAAGAAACTGTGATAATGCGGCATCCTTGTTAGGGTTAGAAGGCGAGGCGGCGTCGGTTTATTTTTCCGTATTTGATGAGTTAATCTTGCAGCAAAAAGAAGATTTTGTATTTCAGGGACGTAATAAACGTCCGCCGCTTGATAATGTAAATGCAATGTTATCCTTTGCTTATACACTTCTGGCAGGTATGTGCGGAGCCGCTCTGGAAGGTGTGGGTTTGGATCCATATGTGGGTTTTTACCATACGGACCGACCGGGGCGTATGTCATTGGCACTTGATCTTATGGAGGAATTGAGAAGTGTTATGGCAGACAGATTTGTACTTACCTTGATAAATAAAAAAGTAATTAAAAATAATTATTTTCATAAGAAAGAAAATGGTGCGGTTATATTGGATGAAGAAGGGAGGAAGGTATTTCTCTCCGCATGGCAATCGAAAAAGCAGGACACGATAAAACACCCATTTTTAGATGAGAAAATAGAGTGGGGAATGGTTCCTCATGTGCAGGCAATGCTGTTAGCAAGATTTTTGAGAGGCGACTTGGATGAGTATCCTCCGTTTTTATGGAAGTAGGTGAAAGTTATGCTTGTTTTAATTACATATGATGTTAATACACAGACAGAAGCAGGTCGGCGACGGCTGAGAAAAGTTGCCAAGCAATGTGTAAATTATGGGCAAAGAGTGCAGAATTCTGTTTTTGAGTGTCAGATGGATGCAACGAAATGCAGAGAGGTGAAGGCCATTCTGGAAAAGATCATTGATAAGGAGGTAGATAGTTTAAGGTTTTACTATTTGGGAGATCATTACAAAAATAAAGTAGAGCACATTGGCGTTAAAGCAGGCTTTGATGTGACAGATACTTTGATGTTCTAGTGCGAATCTGAAGTACACATAAAATCCCCGGAGATTCGCACCGGAATTTGGTATAAAAATGAGATAAATATATTAGTGAAATGAAATTTGAGTTATATTAATTTGAAGAAAATTGTGAATATGTTGCAAATTCAAGTGATTGGACAGCTTGAATTTGTACATATTTGCGGTCATCCTCTATATGAGGATGTGAATTGAAATGCGGATAAAGGAATTGCGATGAAAAAATCTGATTAGTCATCCTCTATATGAGGATGTGAATTGAAATTTCTCGATGTTCAGGACGTATCCCATATCGCCAGTCATCCTCTATATGAGGATGTGAATTGAAATCACACTGCAAAGCTTCCATGCTCCTTTACGTTTTGTCATCCTCTATATGAGGATGTGAATTGAAATAAAGATGTATTTGAGAAATATGTACAGCCATTAAGTCATCCTCTATATGAGGATGTGAATTGAAATCCCTCTTTTCCAGCCTTAAAAACATGCCCTTCAGTCATCCTCTATATGAGGATGTGAATTGAAATACGTTTTTATAAATCACGTCAAAAGCATCTTCTCCGTCATCCTCTATATGAGGATGTGAATTGAAATACTACCAATGCATCTCCGTACACCCGTGCATTTGTCATCCTCTATATGAGGATGTGAATTGAAATTTATAAGCTTGCAGGTGGATCGAATCAACGGACTGTCATCCTCTATATGAGGATGTGAATTGAAATTTTGGGGGCTGATCGGCGGTGGCTTGTCATATTGGTCATCCTCTATATGAGGATGTGAATTGAAATATACTCATATCATTATCCTCCATTTATTTACGCGTCATCCTCTATATGAGGATGTGAATTGAAATTGTTATGCCTCTGCTTCCTGCGGCTCTAACCGCCGTCATCCTCTATATGAGGATGTGAATTGAAATACGACTAAGTCCGAAAAACTATTTGACAGGTCCTGTCATCCTCTATATGAGGATGTGAATTGAAATACATGAATTAGATAGTTACAGTTGGGACGAAGAGGTCATCCTCTATATGAGGATGTGAATTGAAATTCTGGATCGAATTTCACATATCGTTCAATGATTGTCATCCTCTATATGAGGATGTGAATTGAAATTGACAATGTTTGCGGCACAGAATGCGAAGTAATTGTCATCCTCTATATGAGGATGTGAATTGAAATGCAGTCATTAACCCACGCTGCCAACCTTCTTGAGTCATCCTCTATATGAGGATGTGAATTGAAATACGTAACTCCGACTATGAGAAAAATTGTCAAGGAGTCATCCTCTATATGAGGATGTGAATTGAAATATCCATCCTGTTACATAATCTGCAACCGCCAGAAAGTCATCCTCTATATGAGGATGTGAATTGAAATTGGAAAACCGTTGGGTTTAACACGAGCCAATATAGTCATCCTCTATATGAGGATGTGAATTGAAATTTTTCAGTTCTGTAAAAGAAAAATCCGGATGCCCGTCATCCTCTATATGAGGATGTGAATTGAAATAATGAAAACCAGTGATCCATCAAAGCAGGATTTGGTCATCCTCTATATGAGGATGTGAATTGAAATACTTTTGGATAATCAACCGTCTGATCTGCATCGCTGTCATCCTCTATATGAGGATGTGAATTGAAATAAACATCAGGGCATCTCCGACCTTCAGGACTTCGTCATCCTCTATATGAGGATGTGAATTGAAATTTAACAAAAGCAAAGATTCGATAAACATTAACATGTCATCCTCTATATGAGGATGTGAATTGAAATCTGCATCATAATTTGTTTCATTATCCCAGGGGCGTCATCCTCTATATGAGGATGTGAATTGAAATACTTCAAACAACTTGAATCCATCGACAACAGATGTGTCATCCTCTATATGAGGATGTGAATTGAAATAGTCCTCAGGGCGGAAAAGGTAGCATTTAACCCGTCATCCTCTATATGAGGATGTGAATTGAAATATTTGCCGTTTGGACAATAAGGATGAGGTGCATGGTCATCCTCTATATGAGGATGTGAATTGAAATTGGAAACATTAATCCCTTGTGCTGCATGGTGTTCCGTCATCCTCTATATGAGGATGTGAATTGAAATATGAAATGGAGGTTTAAGAGATGGCTGGAAAAGGTCATCCTCTATATGAGGATGTGAATTGAAATTGCATTTCTCGGTTCCGGATGAGGGACCTCTGACGGGTCATCCTCTATATGAGGATGTGAATTGAAATATATCCGTCTACCTTTTCATCCGCTTGTCTCCTTGTCATCCTCTATATGAGGATGTGAATTGAAATACACCCTCCCGGCGGGACAATATTAGCGCCAGAGTGTCATCCTCTATATGAGGATGTGAATTGAAATATCATGTTATCGGCATATAATTTGTAATCCGTAAAAGTCATCCTCTATATGAGGATGTGAATTGAAATGTGTTCGGAATTGAAAGCATATCGTAAGAGTAAAGTCATCCTCTATATGAGGATGTGAATTGAAATTTCCAAGAAACCACATAGGACGTGCATCCGCAGGTCATCCTCTATATGAGGATGTGAATTGAAATGCAAGCTGTAACAGCTTGTTACTCAGCGCTGCCGTCATCCTCTATATGAGGATGTGAATTGAAATCCGTCAATTCCAGATATATATTTCTCACCAAGTCGTCATCCTCTATATGAGGATGTGAATTGAAATTTTACCGGTTGTCACGGCTTGGTACTTGTCACGCGTCATCCTCTATATGAGGATGTGAATTGAAATACGGTGTATTCCTTTCCTGGTATCACATTCATATAGGTCATCCTCTGTATGAGGATGTGAATTGAAATTCAACAGAAGTGTTTGCCAATGATCCATACTTCCGTCATCCTCTATATGAGGATGTGAATTGAAATACCCTGGTTGTCCATGAAAAATCTTTGTAACGCTGTCATCCTCTATATGAGGATGTGAATTGAAATATCTGTAGGATAAGAATTGACGGTAGTTGTCCAGTCATCCTCTATATGAGGATGTGAATTGAAATGGAATTAGTGCAGAAAAAGCTTACGATCTGATGGCGTCATCCTCTATATGAGGATGTGAATTGAAATTCTAAAGGTGCCAACGCTCTGGCACACGCAAAAAGTCATCCTCTATATGAGGATGTGAATTGAAATACAACAGCGTTTCCGTAGCTGTCCATTCCTGCATTGTCATCCTCTGTATGAGGATGTAAAGTCAAATCAATTAGAATAATTATAGGTGTTATAGCAAAGGATGGTATTTTTGTTAAAGAGAGTAAAGGTCAGCTAAAGCGATCTAAAAATTACTCGATAGAGAATTAATATCGGATTCGTTCGTGTTGAAGGACAGACAATAGTAGTTATAGAGTAAAAGAAGGTGTATTTTTGTTGTATCTATAAGGGTGGAACAAAACGGTTATAGGTCTTTCTGATTATAACTGTTTAGAAGAGGTGATTGGGCTTAAGTAAATTGCGTAGGAGAATCTGCAAAAAACATGGGATTCTCCGGTGGAATGTGGAGAATAATAAGTAATAATATAGTGAATAAAATATTAGCTTAATATTGCTATTTTAATAAGAATTAGATAAAATGATAGCTACGAATATCTATATATTAAATCAAAAAACACCAAGGGAAATTGATAAAATGATTGCGGCAGAATCTGAACTATCCGCAAACGGCGGAAAATATCACAGAAAAGATTAAGTGAGAAATCAGGAGTAAGTTTAGGGTCTGTGAAAAGGTTTGAACAAAGCGGTGAAATATCATTGCTTTCTTTGATGAAAATTGCATTAGCCCTGGAAATCCAACAGGAATTAGAGGAGTTGTTTGAAGAGGTTCCCTTTTTATCGATTGAGGAGATTATAAATGGACAGGATTAGTTATCTCAATGCGTTTTATCATACCTGCAACAACAAAGCCGGATAAGAGCAGACTTTTCAGTCTGCATCTTACCCGGCTGATTTTATGATTGTTACTGTTTTGTATTTTCGCAGTTATTTATTGTTTGTTGTTCTTAACTTCCTGCATCTTCATAGCACGAACCTTCAGCGGCAGGCCAAACAGTGTGATGAATCCGCTTGCGTCATGGTGGTCATAGAGATCACCGGTGGTGAAGGATGCCAGAGATTCATTGTACAGGCTGTACGGAGAAGTGGTTCCGGCTTTGATGATATTGCCTTTGTAAAGCTTGAATTTTACTTCACCGGTTACATACTGTTGTGTTGATTCAACGAATGCCTGGATTGCCTCACGAAGCGGTGTGAACCATTTTCCTTCGTATACAACCTGAGCGAACTGGCTGCCCAGTTTTTTCTTGGTTTCCAATGTGTCACGATCCAGAATCAGTTCTTCCAACTGATCATGAGCTTCCATCAGAATTGTTCCGCCCGGAGTTTCATAAACGCCACGGGATTTCATGCCCACAACACGGTTTTCTACGATATCGATGATACCGATTCCATGTTTTCCGCCCAGTGCATTTAACTCGGTGATGATCTCGGATACTTTCATAGCTTTTCCGTTCAGAGTCTTCGGAACGCCTGCCTCGAAAGTCATGGTTACATATTCGCCTTCTTCCGGTGCTTTTTCAGGAGTTACACCGAGAACTAACATATGATCGTAGTTTGGCTCATTTGCCGGATCTTCCAGTTCCAGACCTTCATGGCTGATGTGCCACAGATTACGGTCACGGCTGTAGCTGGAATCTGCGGCGAACGGAAGGTCAATACCGTGTTGTTTACAGTATTCAATTTCGTCTTCACGGGACTGCATAGTCCATACATCTGTCATTCGCCATGGAGCGATGATCTTTAAGTCCGGAGCCAGAGCTTTGATTCCAAGCTCAAAACGAATCTGGTCATTTCCTTTTCCGGTTGCACCGTGACAGATTGCGGCCGCACCTTCTTTTCTTGCAATTTCCACCAGTTTCTTTGCAATGGCCGGACGTGCCATAGAAGTACCAAGCAGATATTTGTGCTCGTACACGGCACCTGCTTTTACACATGGCATAATGTAGTCATCGCAGAACTCATCAATAATGTTTTCAATATATAATTTGGAAGCACCGGAGAGTTTTGCTCTCTCGTCCAGGCCGTCCAGTTCATTTCCCTGTCCGCAGTCGATGCAGCAGCAGATTACTTCATAATCAAAAGTTTCTTTCAGCCACGGGATGACTGCCGTGGTATCAAGACCGCCGGAATACGCTAAGATTACTTTTTCCTTCATTGTTTGAATCCTCCTTGGAATGTTTATCTTTTTACCCGGTTACCGATGCAGACCGGATAATTTTGGTTTGCTATCTTCACTGCAACTAAATATACATCATCTGAAGCGGATATGCAAGCACTATTTATAAAAAACCAAAAAAACTTGCATAATATGCACTAATAATGTATAATTATACAGAAAAATTGAATGAATTACACAAACTTTTATTTTTAAATAGGAAAGGACTTTACAGAAAGTAAAGGAAGGTATATGATAAAGTAGCTAATTTGCCAGTGCTTGCAAAGGCAGAGGATGTTTGCTTTTTTATGCAGTGATACCAGTAGATTAAGATATCAGGGTCAAAAGGTTATGCGTTTCATGCTTGCATGAAAGAGCATGACTTTGGGACCCGTAAAACATGAGAAAGTAGCCCAAATAGGACGGATTTCGAATGTTTTTAGGATTGCGGGAGCATGAAATGCGGAGCAATCCGTGTATCATAGGGGTTAAAATACCTTTTGCCCCCAACATCATTATTTTATAGAATGGCAGTTTCGGGTATTGTAAATGAAAGAGATTTGAAAATAGAAATTCGGAGGAAAAAGAGATGATAAAAGCGGGTATTATCGGTTCCACAGGATATGCGGGACAGGAAATTGTAAGGCTGCTGCTGGGACACAAGGATGTGGAGATTGTATGGTATGGTTCCAGAAGCTATATTGATAAGAAGTATTATGAAGTATATCAGAATATGTTCCAGTTGGTCGATGCAGTATGTATGGATGATAATATGGAAGAACTTGCTTCTCAGGTTGACGTGATATTCACAGCAACGCCCCAGGGACTTTGTGCTTCTCTTGTGAATGAAGGGATTCTGTCAAAAGTGAAAATTATTGATCTGAGTGCGGATTTTCGGATCAAAGATGTATCGGTCTATGAAGAATGGTATAAAATTCAGCATAAATCCCCTCAGTTTATTGAGGAGGCGGTCTATGGTCTTTGTGAGATCAACCGGGAGCAGATCAAGAAGGCGAGATTGATCGCCAATCCGGGATGTTATACAACCTGTTCGATTCTGACTGCTTATCCGCTTATAAAGGAAGGAATTATTGACGGCAATACATTGATCGTAGATGCAAAGTCCGGTACATCCGGAGCGGGAAGAGGTGCGAAGCTTGACAATCTCTTCTGTGAGGTCAATGAGAATATGAAGGCTTACGGCGTGACGACCCATCGTCATACACCGGAGATTGAGGAACAGTTGTCTTATGCGGCAGGATATCCGATTACGATTAACTTTACGCCCCATCTGGTACCGATGAACAGAGGAATTCTGGCAACTGCCTATGCTTCGCTGAAAAAAGAGGTTACTTATGAAGAGGTAAAGGCAATCTATGATAAATATTATGCAGGGGAACGCTTCGTCCGTGTTCTCGATCAGGATGTATGCCCGCAGACCCGTTGGGTGGAGGGAAGCAATTTTGTGGACGTAAACTTTAAACTTGATCCGAGAACAAACCGTATTATTATGATGGGAGCGATTGATAATCTGGTAAAAGGTGCGGCAGGTCAGGCAGTGCAGAATATGAATCTGCTCTTTGGATTCGATGAGGCAGAAGGTCTTCGGATGGCACCGGTATTTCCGTAAGGAAAGAAGTTTTTTATTGGGAAAGGCAGGAGGAATTCAGAATGAAGTATATTGATGGCGGTGTTACCGCAGCAAAGGGTTTTCAGGCGGCAGGCGGTGCTGCCGGAATCAAAAAAGAGGGAATGAAGGACATGGCGCTGGTTTACAGCGAGGTGCCCTGCGTGGCAGCCGGTACATTTACAACCAATGTAGTAAAGGCGGCTCCGGTAAAATGGGACCAGAGCATTGTTTATCATCATCCAACGGCACAGGCGATTGTCTGCAACAGCGGTGTGGCGAATGCCTGTACAGGCGAGGAAGGATTTGGATATTGTAAAGAGACAGCCAGTACTGCGGCAGGAGTTCTGAACGTTCCGGAAGATGCAGTTTTGGTGGCATCCACCGGGGTTATTGGAAAACAGATTCCGATGGATAAGATTGCAGCAGGTGTGAAGATGCTGGCGCCAAAGCTGGCAGCTACCCGTGAAGCAGCCAGCGAGGCGGCACAGGCAATTATGACAACGGATACGAAGCAGAAGGAAGTAGCAGTGACATTCACTGTCGGAGAAAAAGAAGTGACCATCGGCGGCATGTGTAAAGGTTCCGGCATGATCCATCCGAATATGTGTACCATGCTTGCCTTTGTCACAACGGATCTGGCAATTACGAAAGAACTTTTGCAGGAAGCGCTTTCTGCTGTTGTGAAGGATACGTATAATATGGTTTCTGTGGATGGAGATACCTCCACCAATGATACTGTACTTCTGTTGGCAAATGGTCTGGCTGGAAATTCGGAAATTACGGAAAAGAATAAGGACTATGAAGCCTTTCTGGAAGCACTGACGGAAGTTAATACCGTATTGGCAAAGAAGATTGCGGGAGACGGAGAGGGTGCAACGGCTTTATTCGAAGTGAAAATCGTAGGTGCAAAGTCTAAGGAAGATGCAGTGATTCTTTCAAAGTCAGTCGTGACATCCAGTCTTACAAAAGCAGCAATCTATGGTCATGACGCCAACTGGGGACGAATCCTCTGTGCGATGGGATACTCCGGAGTATCTTTTGATCCGGAGAAGGTAGACCTGTTCTTCGAAAGTGCGGCAGGGAAGCTTCAGATTATTGAAAATGGTGTAGCAGTTGATTACAGTGAGGAAGAAGCGACAAAGATTCTTTCCGAGCCGGAAGTGACGGCGATTGCGGATGTGAAGATGGGAGAGGAATCTGCCACAGCATGGGGATGCGACCTGACGTATGATTATGTAAAAATTAATGCGGATTATCGTTCTTGATAGGAAGAAAAGGTTTGTCTGTGAGAATACCGGAAGGTGTGGAATCAGTGCAGACAGGAAAATTGACAGATGAGAGGATTTGTATGATGGTAAATCAAAAATATTTGGATAAAGCGGAAGTATTGATTGAGGCGCTGCCCTATATTCAGCGCTTCAACCGGAAAATTATTGTGGTAAAGTACGGCGGAAGTGCTATGGTGGATGAGGAATTGAAGAAGAATGTCATTCAGGACGTGGTTCTGCTGAAGCTGGTTGGTTTCAAGCCGATAATTGTCCATGGCGGCGGAAAGGAGATCAGCCGCTGGGTAGGAAAAGTCGGTATGGAGCCGAAGTTTATCAATGGACTTCGGGTAACCGACCGGGATACGATGGAAGTTGCAGAGATGGTATTGAACAAGGTCAACAAGGAACTGGTGGCGTTGATTCAGTCTCTCGGCATCAAAGCGGTGGGGATCAGCGGTAAAGACGGCGGTCTTCTGAAAGTGGAGAAAAAGCTGTCTGACGGACAGGACATCGGTTTTGTCGGAGATGTGAAGCAGGTGACACCGAAGGTATTATATGATTTGCTGGAGAAAGACTTTCTTCCGGTAGTCTGCCCGATTGGTATGGATGAGGAATTTAACTCTTATAATATTAATGCAGATGATGCAGCATGTGCGATTGCAAAAGCAGTAAATGCGGAAAAATTAGCATTTTTGACCGACATTGAAGGTGTGTACCGTGATCCGAAAGATCCGGACAGTCTGATCAGCGAACTGCGTGTTAAGGATGCAGATGAACTGATTGCTAACGGAAATGTGGGCGGCGGTATGATACCGAAGCTTCAGAACTGTATCGAGGCCATCCAGAACGGTGTTTCCAGAGTTCATATTCTGGACGGACGGATTCCGCACTGCCTGTTGCTGGAGATCTTTACGAATAAAGGAATTGGAACTGCAATTCTTGGAGAAGATGAGGAGAATTATTATCATGGAAATGAATAATTATATGGAGCAATCTGAAAATTATGTGTTACATACCTATAACCGGTTTCCAATTGTGCTGGAAAAAGGAGAAGGGGTTCATCTGTATGATACGGATGGAAAGGAATATCTGGATTTTGCGGCAGGGATTGCCGTGTTTGCTTTAGGATATGGAAATAAAGCTTATAATCAGGCGTTGAAGGATCAGGTGGATAAACTTATTCATACCTCTAATCTTTATTATAATGTACCTATGGGTGAAGCTGCCGAAAAGCTTGTGAAGGCTTCCGGTATGAATAAAGTATTCTTTACCAACAGCGGTACAGAAGCAATTGAGGGGGCCATCAAAGTGGCAAGAAAATACGCATATTTAAAGGATGGATGTACGGATCACGAGATTATTGCAATGGAGCACTCGTTCCACGGAAGAAGCCTGGGCGCTCTTTCCGTTACGGGGAATGCGCATTATCAGGAACCGTTTAAGCCACTGATCGGAGGTATCCGGTTTGCGAAGTTTAATGATCTGGAAAGTGTAAAAGCGCAGATTACAGATAAAACCTGTGCCATCATTATGGAGACAGTTCAGGGCGAAGGCGGAATCTATCCGGCGGAAAAGGAATTTCTGGAAGGCGTGCGGGCACTTTGTGATGAGAAAGACATTCTGCTGATTCTGGATGAAATTCAGTGCGGAATGGGACGTACGGGAAGTATGTTTGCATGGCAGGATTATGGGGTTGAACCGGATGTAATGACCTGTGCTAAAGCGCTGGGGTGTGGAATACCGGTGGGGGCATTCGTGCTTAACAAGAAAACCGCAGAACGTTCGTTGGTACCGGGAGATCATGGAACCACTTACGGCGGTAATCCTCTGGCATGTCATGCGGTGAGTACCGTATTTGATTTATTTGAAAGCGAGCACATTGTAGAGCATGTCCGGCGGGTGGCTCCTTATCTGGAGAGGAAACTGGAGGAAGTGGCGGAAGCGTTTGAATGCGTGGAAAAACGCCGCGGGAAAGGCTTTATGCAGGGACTTGTCATCAAAGGAAAGCCGGTGGGAGAGGTTGTGAATAAGGCAATTGAGAACGGACTTCTGGTGATCAGTGCAGGCAGTGATGTGCTTCGTCTGGTTCCGCCTCTTGTGATTACAGAGGGGGATATTGATGAGATGATTGAAAAACTGAAGAAAAGTCTCTAAAAAAGCGTGCCAGTCATATGACTGCTGTCTGAGATTTTTGTAGTAGGAAGGATCTTTGTAAAGGATGTTGTAAACGGTGATATTCTGCAAACAAGCTCTTGTAGATAAGAGCAAAATTCGCAGGAAATTTGCATGTTGCAGCATCCTTTTTTTGTGTTGTATGAAATGCATAATCTTTTGATCCCAGGAACTAAAAAATAAGAAAGCAGGGATTGACAAATGAATTCTACAGATGTAGAATATAAATGAGTTCTACATCTGTAGAAAATGGTCGCCTTTACAGAGTACGTTTGGGCAAAGGAAAAGGAGAAGCTTATGGGTAAAAAAATACAGCGCCTGCCGGATTCGGAGCTGGATATCATGCTGGCTCTATGGAATGGTCATCCGGAGATGACAAGGATGGAAATTGAAGCATTTGTCAATCGAAAAAAAGGATTGGCACCTACAACAATTCTGTCCTTACTGGCCAGATTGGAGAAAAAAGAATTTGTTTCCGTAAAAAAGGAAGGAAAGACGAATCTCTATACTCCTTTGATCAGACGGGAGACATATCAGCAGCAAGAGAGCAAGAGTGTATTGGAGAAGTTGTATGGGAATTCAATTAAAAATTTTGTTGCAGCCTTATATCAGGGAGAAAATGTGAATGAGAAGCAGCTAAAGGAACTGCAGGAGTTTTTACAGGAGATGGAAGAGGGATAACGATGCAGGGAGTGATATGGAATATAGTGAGGGTAAATGTAATTGCTGCTGTTTTTGTAGTGGCAGTAGCGGCAATCTCCAGAATTGTCGGGAGGCGTTATTCCGCCCGTTGGAAATACTGGTGCTGGATTGTACTGGCAGTATTTCTTTTGTTTCCGTATGATTTTTCAAAACATACGGCTGTGATACATATGGAAGTTCCAAGATATAGTTATCAGAAGGAGGAGGCAGGAAATAGGAATCCTTTTTTGGCGGATAAAGACAGAAAGGATGCAGATCCGGGAAGCCGGGAATCAGGTACTTATCCAAATAGCAGCAGCGTGGGAAAACTGGACGGAAGGATAAGTCTGGATGGAGGACGGTCTGAAATTATACAGCAAGGGATAGGAACAGATATCCTGGTGATCATTTTGTGGCTGCTTGGAGGTGTGGCAATCAGTATCTGCCAGCTCATAAGATATAGAATTTCTTATAGAGGGTTGAGGCGGTGGAGTGTTCCTCTGCTGTCCGAGAGGGCATTAGGAGTTCTGGAACAGCAGAAGCAGGCAATGGGGGTCAGGAAAGCGATTCCGGTATTGGTGAGCGATAAAATAAAAAGTCCGATGGTGGTGGGAATTCGAAAGCAAAGTTTATTTTTGCCTGATCGTTCCTTCAGCAGGGAGGAATTGGAACTTTTGTACCGTCATGAGTTGCTGCATGTGATACGCCATGATATTTGGTACAAGACATTGCTTCTGTTGGTGCGGAATTTCTATTGGTTTAATCCGGCACTTTCTTTCATGCTGAAAGAAGCAGAAAGGGATATTGAATATCTATGTGATGAGATGGTCACAGAAGATATGGATAAGAAAACCAGAATTGTTTATAACCGTTTACTGATGACATCGGTACAGCAAAAGAATGGAGGTGCGTTTTTATTTTCAACAAATTTTAATGGGGGTATTAAGCGTTTTAAAAGGAGGGTTGCAAACATTATGTATGGAAAGAAGAGAAAAAAGGGATGGGGATTGGTTTTGGGATGTTGTTTCTTACTGACAGGTGCGGCGACACTGATTGGATGCGGAGCAAGTCGTGAGAATCATGGGAGTGCCTCATCCGCACTGGGAGTTACAGGTGCCGGAAGTTCTGAGAAGAACATAGAAATTCCCGATGCATCTGATATGGAGAATAACTCACAGGAACAGGCAGATACGGTGCCGGATGGAGAAGACAGGGAAGTGATTTTTGGAGGAACTGGTCTGGAAGATGAGAAAGAGTCAAAGGACGAAGCAAATCCCGTGGAGAATGAGGAAGGACAGGAATATTATGAATATCAGGTGACCGAGGAAGGAGACAAGCTAAGGTATTTTAACACAACATACGGTTTTTCATTTCTCATACCGGCAGAATGGAAAGATCAGATTGTACTGGAACACTGGGCGGACAGCAGTACAGATGGAATTTCATTTTCCGATAAGTTAAATGCAGAACAGGGGCAGTATGGGTGGTTGTTTCAGTTTCAGGTAGCTGATACGGATGATATACAGTCAGAGATTCCAGGTTCCGGACGGTATCTGTATCAGTTTAACTTTAATGGTATGGAAAAAATTCTCTATACGGTTGAGGCGACTGATGTACAGGTAGCGCCGCCCTACTCGGAAGAACTTACTGCATCTTACAGGCAGAAAGCAAATGAGGTGAGAACAATCTGGGATTCTGTTAGTTTTCAGACAGATAAACTGGAAAGTGAGAATAAAGTTGAGAATATTCGGAAGGTAAAAGGAGGGAGCTTTGCAGAAATACAGAGAAGCGAGGAGATTCCTGCATCCTTCCAAACGGAAGCAGAATAATCTGACGGAGGGTGCTGTGGTCTTGCAGCACCCTCTTACGATGTATAAATTCCTGTAACAAGGGCATTCTAAAAGAAAAACGCATGAAAAAGGAGTGACTTGTTATGATGGGAATTTTAATTGCGCTGTTGTCCGGTGCATTGATGAGTATACAGGGTGTCTTTAACACGGAAGTGACAAAGCAGAGCAGTTTATGGGTATCTACCGGATGGGTGCAGCTGTCGGCTTTTCTGGTCTGTATCGTTGCGTGGTTTATGACAGGCAGAGAGAGTATCGGCGCTCTGTGGAATGTGGAGCATAAGTATACATTGCTGGGCGGTGTGATCGGAGCATTTATTACGATTACGGTAATTCAGAGTATGGATAGCCTGGGACCGGCAAAAGCTGCAATGCTGATCGTGATTGCACAGTTGATCGTGGCTTATGTGATAGAACTGCTGGGACTTTTCGGCATGGAGAAGCAGCCGCTTGAGTGGCGAAAGGTGGTTGGAATGCTGATTGCCATCGGCGGCGTGGTGTTATTCAAGTGGGAATGAAGAAATCTTGTTTTTTTTGAGGTTCATCTTGTAATTGGTTAGGAAATTCGTTACAATAACTATAGTTATGCAGGCAAGGGACCCTTACAGAAAGGAATGTAAGGAGCATGCATATGAAATTTATAAAAGGTTTATTTTTAGCGATAAGTCTATGTTCGGTTTTAACAATATCTGTGGGGTGCATGCAGGAGACAACCGTGTATGAACTGCAGGATGAGAAAAATCAGGGAGACATTCCGAAAACACCGGATTCAGAGGAAGACAGCAAGGAACATACGGTCAAAACAGTCGAAAGTTGGGAGCAGTCAATGGTTGATGCGGACACGGAAGGACGGTCAGCAGAGGTGGTTGTCTATATCTGCGGGGCTGTAGCAAGCCCCGGAGTCTATACGCTTCCGGACGGAAGCAGAATGTATGAGCTGATTGAAGCCGCCGGTGGATTGTTGGAGGAGGCGGATAACAGAGTTTTGAATCAGGCGGAGGTGCTGCGGGATGGACAGCAGGTTGTTGTTTACACAAAAGAAGAAGCAGTTGATTTACCTGTCCCTGATTCTGGCGCAGGAAAATCTGGCTCAAATGGGAAAAAAGTGAATCTGAATACGGCGAGTGCAGAGGAACTGATGACTTTATCAGGAATCGGGGAAGCCAGGGCACAGGCGATTATTGCTTACCGGGAGCAGCACGGTGGTTTTCGGTCCATCGAAGAAATTATGGAGATTGAAGGTATTAAGGAAAAGCTTTTTGAGAAAATCAGGGAGCAGATAGAGATATAGGAGAGAGCTATGGCAAAGAGAGTTTTGGTTGTTGATGATGAAAAACTGATTGTAAAAGGAATCCGTTTCAGTCTGGAGCAGGAAGGAATGGAAGTGGACTGTGCCTATGACGGGGAAGAGGCGCTGAATATGGCAAAGGATTGCGAGTATGATATGATCCTGCTGGATATTATGCTGCCGAAGATGAACGGACTGGAAGTCTGCCAGCAGATTCGGGAGTTCTCCAGTGTTCCGATTATTATGCTGACTGCAAAAGGCGAGGACATGGACAAGATTTTAGGGTTGGAATATGGTGCAGATGATTATATTACAAAACCTTTTAATATTCTGGAAGTAAAGGCAAGAATTAAGGCAATCATGCGCCGCGCCAACAAAAAAGAGCCGAAGGAGGAGAAAGCGAAGGTCGTTCAGGTGGGCGATCTGAAGCTGGATTGTGAGAGCCGCAGAGTATTTATCGGGGCAAAAGAGATTAATCTGACGGCGAAAGAGTTTGATGTATTAGAATTGCTGGTGTTTAATCCGAACAAAGTTTACAGCCGTGAAAATCTGCTGAATATCGTATGGGGATACGAGTATCCCGGCGATGTAAGAACCGTGGATGTACATATCCGTCGTCTCCGCGAAAAGATTGAGACGAACCCGAGTGATCCGAAGTATGTGCACACGAAGTGGGGAGTTGGTTATTATTTCCAGAATTAAATTTACAGGAAAATGGAAGTTTTTGCGGAGTCTGCGGTTTCGTATCACATTGATACTGGTTATCATCGGGATTATTCCCAGTATTATCATTGAAAATGGAATTGTGAGCAGTTATGAGGATCGTGCGGTAAGCCTGCGGACGGTCACAGTGAAGAATCAGTGTGATATTCTGTGCAATCAGCTTGTAAAGCTGGGGTATATGGAGGATCCCAGCAATTCGGTAATTAACGGGGAATTCAGTATGCTGACCAACATTTACGGCGGACGTATTCAGATCATCAACCGGGATTTTAAGGTGATCAAAGATACGTATGATCTGGATATGGGAAAACTGATGGTATCTCAGGAAGTGATTGCGTGCTTTGATGGAAAAGAGATCAGCCGGTACGACCGGAAGAACAGTTATATCGAGATGACGATCGGTATTCAGAATCCCGAGACCAAGGAATTACAGGGAGTGATGCTTGTCAGTGTATCCACAGTGGAGATTCGGTCAAGTATGGATATTCTGGAGCAGAAGGGATTGTTGCTGCTGACCATTATTATGTTGGTTGTGCTGGTTCTGGGCTATATCCTGTCTGTCTATCTGATGAAACCATTCCAGAAGGTAACACGTTCCATCGAGGATATTACGGATGGATACCTGAATGAAAGTATATCTGTTCCGGATTATCTGGAGACAGAATTGATTACGGATGCATTTAATAAGATGCTTGCAAGAGTACGTTCTCTGGATGAGTCCCGGCAGGAGTTTGTATCCAATGTGTCCCATGAGTTGAAGACACCGCTGACCTCCATGAAAGTTTTGGCAGATTCGTTGAATGGGCAGGAGAATGTACCGATTGAACTGTATCAGGAGTTCATGCAGGATATTACGGAAGAGATTGACCGGGAAAATAAGATCATTACGGATCTTCTGTCCCTGGTGAAGATGGATAAGAAAGCGGCGGATCTGAACATTGAAGCGGTAAATATCAATGAACTGTTGGAACTGGTGCTGAAACGTCTGAAGCCAATTGCAGCTAAGGCGGATGTAGAACTGATTATGGATAGTTTCCGTCCGGTCAATGCGGAGATCGATGAGACAAAGCTGACATTGGCATTTTCCAATCTTATGGAAAATGCAATTAAGTATAATAAGCCGGGCGGTTGGGTGCGGGTTTCCCTGAATGCGGATCACAAATACTTTTATGTGACTGTGGCGGATTCCGGTATCGGGATTCCGGAAGGATCCATCAGTCAGATTTTCGAGCGTTTTTATCGTGTGGATAAGTCACATTCCCGTGAAATCGGAGGAACAGGACTGGGGCTGGCAATTACAAGAAGTGCGATTGTTATGCATCGCGGTGCGATTAAAGTTTACAGTAAAGAGAACGAAGGAACTACATTTTCGGTGAGAATTCCGCTCACCTATGTGGCATAGGAGGCGCAGTATGAAGAAGAAGATAACGTGGCTGCTGCTGACTGTACTCTTGTGTGTGGCGGCAGCCGGCTGCAGCGATCAAAACAGCAGTGACCAGGCAGAGCAGGAATATTGTATGTACTATATCAATGAAGCCGGGAATCAGGTGGTGTATGAGGAATACGAACCGGTATCTGATAACACCGAGGATATGATTCAGGAGTTCATTTACAATCAAACAGAAGATCCGGGAACGAAAAAAGAAGAATATCATAGTTTGCTGCCGAAAGGTGTGGCAATCCAGGGATCAGCATGGCAGGATGGTATTTTGCATCTCAACTTAAGCAGCAGTTACAGTGATATGATGTTTACTCGTGAAATCGTGACAAGAGTCGGTCTGGTACGTACCTTTACACAGATTCCAGGGGTAGAAAAGGTAGAGATTCTGGTGGAAGGCGAGTCTTTGAAGGACAGCCGGGGAGCAGAAGTCGGTTTTCTGAGTGAGGATAGTTTTGTAGAGAATTCAGGAAAAGAGATTAATACGTACCAGAATATTACCATGACATTATATTTTGCCAATGCTGACGGCACGAAATTGGTTCCCGAGGAGCGGAATGTAAACTACAGCAGTAATGTTCCGTTGGAACGTTTTGTAGTGGAGCAATTAATTAAGGGACCTAAGGAAGAGGGGCATTATGCAGTACTTCCTGCGGAGACACATATTTTGAGTGTTACCATTTCTGATGATATCTGTTATGTGAACTTTGATGACAGTTTTCAGAGTTCTACTTTGAACGTCAGGGAGGAGATTCCGATCTACTCGATTGTGAATTCTCTGACAAGGGTATGCAAAGTGCGGGAAGTACAGTTTTCAATCAATGGTGAAAGTGATATTACCTTTCGGGATAAAATCGGGTTGGACCAGTTATTCCGATGGGATAACAGTTATCTCCTCGAAGGGTGATAAGACTTACTGTTTATCAGAGGAAAGGAAATCAGATGATAAAACGCCCATTACTGGCGGTCGGTACAGGACTTGCTGCCGGGCTTTGTATTCTTGCGACCGCAGGCTTTCCGGGAATCGGGAGGCCTGCAAAGCAAGAACCCATCAGCCAGTATGCAAAGCAGGAAGTTTCTGTGATCATTACCGGACGAGTTTATCGAAGGATAGAAAAAGAAAAAGCTTATCAATATTATATAAAAGATGCAATTCTGGAAATGCAGAGCAAAAATCAAATCCATAAATCAATCAAAGATCAAACGGCAGATCAAGCCGGTCAGTGGAAAAATAATCAGATCATAGTTCCAATCCATGAACAAAAAAATACATATATAGTTAAAACTGATGAGAATCAGACAGAATATCAAGATGGCAAACAGATGGTTTCTAAAGGCGAGGTAGTGCCGATAGCCGGAAATGTATTAGTAATTTCAGAAAAAGAAGGGAATCAAAGCGGCGGAAAGATTTCGGTCTGCAGGATTGGTTCCGATATCAGGGTGCAGGGGTGCCTTGAGGACATCGAACCGCCGGGAAATCCCGGTCAGTTTGATCGTGTTTCTTATTATGCGGCCCGTGGAATTTTCTACTCTATGTGGGCAGAGCAGATACAGATTCTTGAACAGCGGAAAAGTGTCTCTGAGCGGGTAGAACAGTTGAGACAGAGGATGGTCAAGAATCTGGAGAAGATGTTGCCGGAGCGTCATGCGGGGATTCTGGCGGCAATGCTGTTAGGGGATAAGTCATCACTGGATACGGATGTAAGACTTAATTACGAAGCAGGATCCGTTTTACATATAATTAGTATCAGTGGTTTACATCTGATGTTATTAGGAATGGGGCTTTATAATTTCTTGAGAAGAATGCTTATGCCGGAGACAGTATCAGCAATGAGTGCAGGTGTAGTGATGGCATGTTATTGCTGGTTTACGGGAAATCAGCCGGCTACGTTACGCGCATTGTTTATGTTTTATGTGATTCTGGGAGCAAAAGTAACCGGAAGAAGTTACGATCCTTTATCGTCGATGAGTCTGTCATTCATCTTGTTGTTGGCAGAAAATCATTGTTATCTTTTTTACAGTGGATTTCAGCTTTCCTTTGCTGCTGTTATCGGGGCGGGTGTCATTTACCCTGTCTGGCGAGACAGGATGCAAAGGAGGCATCGTATTCGAACAAAATGGCAGAAAGGAAAACAGCTTTTAAAAGATAATATTCTGGCATGTATGGCGATTACGCTTACAACATTGCCGTTAACCTGTTACTATTTTTATCAGATTCCGGTGTTTGGACTGTTGGCGAATCTGCTGATTCTTCCGACCATATCTGTGGCGCTGATTCCGGGAGCGGTAGGTACAGCAGTTGGCTTGTTTCATATAACTGCGGGAAAGCTTCTTCTTTTTCCTGCATGGGCGCTTCTTGAGGGCTACGATGTGGTACTGAAGACCATACGTGCTGTTCCGGGTGCAGTTTATATCTGCGGACAGCCGGAAATATGGCAGATTTTTGTATATTATCTATTGCTTGCAGCAGTTACCTGGAGGATGAAATATATTTTGGAAAAGAAGGGGGAGGAGGGTGTCGATCTTGAAAAGGAGGAGATGAGAGGCAGGGGACTTATGAATCGTGTAAGAATTATAACAGGCGGCAGAAGGGGCGCTGTGTTTCTGATAATATTTGCTGTGCTTCTTCTTATGTGGAGAAAGCCGGTAAGTTTGTCGATTGCAGCCTTGGATGTTGGACAGGGGGATAGTATTGTGCTGCGGTCAGGGACGGGGGTTTATCTTATAGACGGCGGAAGCAGCAGCGAAAAGCAGGTAGGAACCTATCGTATCCTGCCATATCTGAAAAGTCAGGGAATACGAACGTTGACAGGCATTATTGTAACGCACCCGGATGAGGATCACACCAATGGAATTTTGGAGCTATTGGAGCAGGCAGCAGCAAGACAGACCGGAATTCGGATTGAACGGCTGTTTCTGCCCGTATGGATGAAAGCGTCAAAGGAGGAACAGCAATTTCTGGAAGTGTCTGAAAAGGCAGGGATTCCGGTCTTTTATCTGCAAAGGGGAGATCAGATTCAACAGGAAGAATTACGGATTCAGGTCCTTCATCCGGATGAAGAAGACTATTGTAAATCACCGAATAGTGGTTCCATTACACTGGGAGTTCGCTATAGGGCATTCGATGCCTTGCTGACGGGAGATTTGGAAGGAGATGGAGAGAAAAAGGTACTGGAAGAAATGGAAACCTGTAAAGAATTCAAAGTGTATGAGTATCTGAAAGTGGCTCATCACGGATCTAGAAATTCTACGATGGAAGAATTCCTGAAAGCCATACAGCCGCAGATTGCAGTCATTTCCTGTGGGGAAAAGAATACTTACGGTCATCCTCATCAGGAAACTTTGAATCGCTTAAAGAAACAGAAGGCAGAAATTTATGATACGCCTTCTGGCGGTGCGGTTACAGTAAGCGTTGACGGCGATCAGCTGACAGTAAGACGATGGAAGCAAACGGCAGGTTGACAAAAGGAATTAAAATCGGTATTGTGTAAGAGAGAATGATAAGAATAAAGTCAGGGAGCTGCCTACATGAAGAGCATTATTGAGGATATTAAAAATCAGGAATTTAAAAAAGCATATCTGTTCTTTGGAACAGAGGCATATCTGAAACAGCAGTACAGGGACAAGTTATGCAAAGCACTGAATCCGGAGGAAGATACCATGAATTTTTCCCGGTTCGAGGGGAAAGGTCTGAATGAAGGCGAGATCATAGATTTGGCTGAAACCATGCCTTTTTTTGCACCTCGCCGGATCATTTTGTTGGAGAATACCGGATTTTTTAAAAATAAAGCCGATAAGTTGGCTGATTATATGGCAAAGCTGCCGGATTATCTCTGTATGGTATTCGTGGAAAACGAGGTGGATAAGCGCAGCCGCATGTATAAGGCGGTTCAGAAGCAGGGGAAGGCAGTGGAATTCACAACCCAGGATGGTAATACCCTGACCAGGTGGGTACTTGGAATGCTGAAAAAGGAACAGAAGAAGATCACGAAAGCAGATCTGGAACTGTTTTTTAGTAAGACAGGCAATGATATGGGAAACATTGAGCGGGAGATGGAAAAGCTGCTCTGTTATACGATGGAAAAAGAGGTCATTACAACCGAGGATATTGAAGAAGTCTGCACCACACAGGTGACCAATCAGATTTTTGACATGGTGCGGGCGGTGACAGGAAGACAGCAGAAAAAGGCATTAGACTTATATTATGATCTGTTGGCCCTGAAAGAACCGCCGCTGAAGATTCTGGCTTTGATCGCCCGGGAATTCAATATGATGCTTCAGGTAAAAGCCCTGAACGATCAGGGGTGTGATGTAAAGACCATTGCTTCACGTACCGGACTTCGGGATTTTGCGGTGCGGAAGTACCTTCCTCTCATCCGCTGGTATACCCTTTCCCGGCTTCAAAATGCCATGGCTGACTGTACCTCTGCAGAAACCGATGTGAAAACAGGCCGTCTCTCTGATACGATGAGTGTGGAACTTCTGATTATTAAATACAGCAGCACACAAGGGAGTCAGCAATGAACGACAGATTTATAAAGAAAATTTCTATCAATTGGAACGAAATAGAAGAAGACACCTATCTGAGAGAAATTCCAGCTCTGCAATTTGAAGAGTTTCTGACTTTCGATCGTAATGTCACATTTTTTGCGGGCGAAAATGGTTCCGGAAAATCCACATTACTTGAAGGAATTGCTGTGGCATATGGTTTTAATCCGGAAGGCGGTACAAAGAATTATTGTTTTTCCACTTATAATTCCCACTCTGAACTATGCAATGCCATCCGTTTGGTAAAAGGAAGCAAACGCCCAAAGGGAAACTATTTTCTGAGAGCAGAGAGCTTCTATAACGTTGCCAGTAAAGCAGAAGAATACCGGGATGGAGACGCTATGGAAATCTATTATGCCAGATACGGCGGAAAGTCCCTCCATCAACAGTCACATGGAGAAAGCATTCTGAAATTAATCCAGGGAACCTTTGTGGAAAACGGTTTATACATACTGGACGAACCGGAAGCCGCACTATCCCCCCAACGGCAATTGACCCTGCTGATAGAAATCGATAAACTATCAAAACAAGGCGCGCAATTCCTGATCGCTACCCACTCTCCAATCCTGCTGGGCCTTCCCAATGCCCGAATTCTGACCTTCGACGAAGGTCCCCTGCATCCATGCAGCTACGAAGAAACGGAAAGCTACCAGGTAATCGAGATGTTCATCAATAACCGGGAATATTTTCTTGAGAAATTATTATCAAAAGAATAGAACAGTCTATCTTCGGAGTGCGCCCGAAGATCCACTTGCAGTGAATACTTAGCGAAGAGCTCATTGGTGATGAGCTTAGTATGAACGCAAGGGAGCGGGTTGAAAAAATACTTGTACCAAGATGTATGTTCAAATTTGTGTCCTGACGGTGAACGGTTTGGGAGGCGTAGCGGTGCTACGTTGACCAAAGCGTTCACTGTCAGGGCACAAATTAGGACGTACAGATTGGTGCAATGATTTTTACAACACGCTCTGGCTGTCGTTATCCCTCCGAAAACGCCATATTAATCCCTTCCGAAATCGTAAAACTCAGTCTTTTGATTGTCTCGTCAATATCCTTCGGAGTCACGAACATCGAACGCAGCGAAGGACTGATAATCTCTCCCAGAAATTCGTCAATTTCCGATTCTTCCAATGCCTCCAGCAGATTGGATACGGCATCATGAACAATTGTCCCTGCATCCACAACCGTAGGAATCCCAATCCCAATTACCGGAATTCCCAGAGTCTCCTTCGTAAGACCGCATCTGTGATTCCCTACGCCTGAACCGGGGCTGATCCCCGTATCTGTCAACTGAATCGTACAATTGAGCCGCTTTGTGTTCCGGGCTGCAAGAGCATCGATTACTACAGCCACATCAGGATGCGTTTTTTCTACCACACCTTGAAGGATTTCCAGCGTTTCCATACCTGTTTGTGCCATCACTCCCGGTACAAGAGAGCTGACCATAGGACAATTCCTGGTTCCTGGTCCTCCAAAACCGTACTCCCGGATTAGATGTCTGGTTATATGAAGATTACTGATTACTGCCGGACCAAGTGCATCCGGTGTCACATCCTGATTTCCCAATCCTACTACCAGTACGGAATTCAGCTTTTCAGGCAGAAGCTTTTTCAGATGGCGTGATAGTTCCAGAGAGATTTCCTGATGATAATCTTCATCAGAGACGGCGAGAGAGGGGGCTTCCATCGTAATATAGGTGCCGATTGGCTTTTCCATCAATCTTGCCCCGTGTTCTGTCTCAATCTTTACCAGAGTTGTACGGACATCTTTGACTTTGTTGTAATGCTTGCGGATTCGTACCCCAGGGATCTCAATATTATCTTTTTCATATTTTTCGCCATTTTCCATGGCAAGGTCTGTACGCACTTTGTACTTGTTCATTACGTTACGCTCCTCGATTCGTTTTGTCGATTTCTATAGGTAGTTTTTACGATTTTTTCTGGAAATATGTATTGACAAAGTAAGACAAAAGGAATAAAATAGAAAAGCATGTGGCGCTGAGGTAACCGTGTCAGCTTCAGCGGAGAACTAGAAAAGAAAAAATAATGATTTCAGTATACAGGAGGTGTACAGTTTGGCTAACATTAAATCTGCAAAGAAGAGAATTCTGGTAACAAGAACAAAAACAGAGAGAAATAAGTCTATCAGATCTGCTGTAAAGACTGCTATGAAGAAAGTTGACGCAGCAGTTGCTGCAGGAGATAAGGCTGCTGCTCAGAGTGCGTTGACAGCTGCAATCTCTACTATTGATAAAGCAGCTTCTAAGGGCGTTTATCATAAGAATAACGCATCCAGAAAAGTTGCACGTTTGAGCAAAGCTGTAAACTCAATCGCATAAATTTCAGATAAACAGAACCCCTCATTCATACCGTCATGTGAGTGAGGAGTTTTTTTGTTTTGGCAAAGGAACCGCCGGCTGAATCCTTTTATTAGAAAAAATGGACATTTTATGTCCATTTTTTTTGTGCGCTGCATATGATAGTTACAGGAGGTGAGCGGTTGGACAACAGATTTGAAAAAAGTTTTGGGACGCTTGTGATGATTGGACTTGGAATTCTTGCGGTTCTGATGCTGGGCAGAAGCTATCGAGTTGTGACAGCCAATGGTTTTGAAAGGGGGAAGGAGATTTTGGAAGCTGCTTATGGACAGGCAGCGGAATGCGCTCTTCGGACATATCTGCCCCAGATTTATTATGATGAGAAAAATCCCGGAAGCGGAGATTTTTTTGACAGGGTAATCCAACAGGCGAGGAAGCAGATTCCAGGAATAGGAGGATCAGAACCAAAGAAGGAAAAAATACCAGAGATTCTGGAAGATGATTCCACAGAAGCTGCGATTCTGGAGGAAAATGAACGGATGATTCAGGCGAAGATGACTGAGGAAAACCAACAGAAAGCGGAACAACTTCAACAGGAAGAGCAAAAAAAGCAGGAAGAGGAAGAAAAGATAAGGGAAGAAGCTGAAACTGCTTCCAGAATTCAACAGACAGGTGCCGTTCAGATTGTGAATCCGATTGCACTGGATCAGCTGCAAAATTTTGATTATCTGGTAAACAATTTTTTTGTGGTAGACAGCAACACGACAGCAGAGGAGTCACAGATTAATCTGAATGAATTGTGGAACAGAGATATGAGGATTACGACAGCCCCATCCAGCCCTCAAATATTAATTTACCATACCCATTCACAGGAGGAATTTGCTGATTCTGTGGAGGGTGATACGGATACAACGGTAATCGGTGTGGGGAATTATCTGACTCAGATATTACAGGATACTTATGGATATAATGTCATACATCTGACCGATACGTTCGATTTGGTAGACGGTCAGTTGGAGCGCAGCAAGGCTTATAATTACGCAGAGCCTGTTATACAACAGGTTTTGAATGAAAACCCATCTATAGAAGTAGTAATTGATCTCCATCGGGACGGAGTAGATGAGTCCAAACATCTGGTGACCGAAATTGATGGAAAACCTACTGCCAAAATTATGTTTTTCAACGGGCTGAGCAGGACAAGAAGAAACGGGGCTATTGATTATCTTCCCAACCCTTACATTGAAGACAATCTGGCATTTTCTTTTCAGCTTGAATATCTCGCAAAGCAATGCTATCCTGATTTCACCAGGTGTATTTATCTGAAAGGCTACCGTTACAATCTCCACGTCCGCCCCAAATCACTCCTGCTGGAAGTGGGTGCTCAAACGAATACGGTAGAAGAAATTAAAAATGCCATGGAGCCTTTTGCAAAAATATTAAATGCAGTTCTTCAAGGGACCAATAAAACTGCCGGTTGAAAACTCTCGAAGAGTTTCATAACCGTCTAACAAAAGAAAGGAATGACAAATCCTACCTTCTTATGTTACAATGACCTTTGTAAACGGACATGTAACAGGAGGAATTATTTTGGCAGCAGTAGATCAGAGTAAGATACGTAATTTTTGTATTATTGCACATATTGACCATGGGAAATCCACGCTTGCAGACCGGATTATTGAGAAGACAGGACTGCTTACGGAACGTGAGATGCAGGATCAGGTTCTGGACAACATGGACCTTGAGCGGGAACGGGGAATTACCATCAAAGCCCAGGCAGTAAGAACTGTCTACAAGGCCGCTGACGGGGAAGAGTACATTCTGAATATGATTGATACCCCGGGGCATGTGGACTTTAATTATGAGGTTTCCCGAAGTCTGGCAGCCTGTGACGGTGCGATTCTGGTTGTGGATGCATCTCAGGGAATTGAAGCTCAGACGCTTGCCAATGTCTATCTGGCATTGGATCATGATCTGGATGTGTTTCCTGTAATCAATAAGATTGACCTTCCAAGTGCAGAACCGGAGCGGGTTATGGCGGAGATAGAGGACGTAATCGGAATTGAAGCTCAGGGATGTCCCCAGGTTTCGGCTAAAACAGGGTTAAATGTGGAGGATGTACTGGAAGAAATCGTGAATAAAGTTCCGGCTCCGACAGGAGATCCGGAAAATCCGCTGCAGGCATTGATCTTTGATTCTGTCTATGATGCCTACCGTGGGGTAATCGTATCCTGCAGAGTGATGGAAGGTACGGTGAAGAGGGGAACCAGAATTCGGATGATGGCAACCGGAGCAGTGGAGGAGGTTGTGGAGGTCGGATACTTTGGTGCAGGTCAGTTTATTCCCTGTGAGGAGTTGAGCGCCGGGATGGTTGGTTATATCACAGCCAGTATTAAAAACGTGCGGGATACCCGGGTCGGCGATACCATCACAGATGCAGACCGTCCCTGTGCAGAGCCCCTTCCGGGATATAAGAAGGTAAATCCGATGGTATATTGCGGAATGTATCCGGCAGATGGAGCACATTATCAGGATTTGAGAGAGGCATTGGAGAAATTACAGCTAAACGATGCTTCCCTTTTCTATGAGCCGGAGACATCTGCGGCACTGGGATTTGGTTTCCGGTGCGGTTTTCTGGGGCTTTTGCATCTGGAGATTATTCAGGAACGTCTGGAGCGGGAATACAATCTGGATCTGGTTACCACCGCACCCAGCGTTATTTATAAGGTGCATAAAACCGATGGCACGTGTATAGAACTGACCAATCCGTCCAACCTTCCCGATCCCTCTGAGATCGATTATATGGAAGAGCCGGTTGTAAAGGCTGAGATCATGGTGACGACTGAGTTTATCGGACCGATTATGGAACTTTGCCAACAGAGACGGGGACAGTATCAGGGGATGGAATACATGGAAACAACCAGAGCTATGCTGCATTATCATTTGCCTCTGAACGAAATTATTTATGATTTCTTCGACGCGCTGAAATCAAGGTCCAGAGGATATGCGTCTTTTGATTATGAACTTCTGGGATATGAGAGAAGTGAGCTGGTGAAGCTGGATATCCTTGTAAATAAAGAGGAAGTGGATGCGCTTTCCTTCATCGTATTCTCGGGTTCGGCTTACGAACGAGGAAGAAAGATGTGCGAGAAACTCAAGGAAGAGATTCCGAGACAGCTTTTCGAAGTTCCGATCCAGGCGGCCGTTGGTTCCAAAATCATTGCCAGAGAGACTGTAAGAGCCATGCGTAAAGATGTATTGGCAAAATGTTACGGCGGTGATATTACAAGAAAGAAAAAGCTGCTTGAGAAGCAGAAGGAAGGTAAGAAGCGGATGCGTCAGATAGGAAATGTGGAAATCCCGCAGAAAGCCTTTATGAGCGTTTTGAAATTAGATGAGAATTGACTGATGTGATGACAGGTGTTAGAAAGGAAAGCCGTTCCGAAACAGTGGAATGGCTTTTTTGTAAAGGAGGAGATCTTGGTTTGGAAATTTATGTACATATTCCATTTTGTATCAGAAAATGTGCATACTGTGACTTTCTGTCGGGACCGGCTGATGAGAAAACGAAAAAATCTTATGCAGAGGCGGTACGAAAAGAAATCGCGGCCGTTGAAAATTCCGGGGAACAGGTTGTCTCTGTCTTTTTCGGCGGGGGTACGCCGTCTGCGCTGCCGGCGGAAGAACTGACACGGATTCTGAATCAGATAAAGAGCAGGTTTACATTGTGTGAAAATGCAGAAATTTCGCTGGAAGCGAATCCGGGAACAGTGACGGAAGAAAAATTATTGCTGTATCGGAAGGCAGGTTTTAACCGCATCAGTTTCGGATGTCAGTCGATGAATGATATAGAATTGCGGCGTCTGGGAAGGATTCATACGGCGGAAGAATTTCTGGAGAGCTATAGATTGGCGAGAAAGGCGGGGTTTTCCAACATTAATGTGGATCTGATGTCGGGCCTGCCCGGTCAGAGTTTTGTTGACTGGGAGGACAACTTAAAGCGGGTGGCAGAACTTGGTCCGGAGCATATTTCTGCGTACAGTTTGATTCTGGAGGAAGGAACCCCTTTTTTTGAGAATATGGATACGTTGGATCTGCCGGATGAGGAGACGGAACGTCTGATGTATGAGAAAACCCATGAGATTCTGAAGGCATATGCTTATGATCAGTACGAGATTTCAAATTATGCAAAGAAAGGGTATGCCTGCAGGCATAATGTGGGATACTGGAAAAGAGCACCTTATCTGGGAATTGGATTAGGTGCGGCATCTTTGGTGGATGAGTGCCGCTATTCCAATACCTCGGATATGGAACAATATCTGAAAAATAGCGGGACACCTTCGCTGATACACAGAGAGATTCAGAAGCTGTCGCTGCAGGAACAGATGGAGGAATTTATGATTCTGGGGCTTCGGATGTGTGAGGGGATTTCAGAGCATATATTTTATGATTCTTTTGGGAAAAAGGTAGAAGAAGTCTATGGAGATGTTATAGAAAAGTATTGCAGCATGGGGCTGCTGAAAAGGGAGGACGGATTTATCGCCTGTACACGGCGGGGAATCTCGGTCAGCAATACAATTTTTGCTGATTTTCTCTTATGAAGATTGGAATAAAAAGAACAAATGTTTGCTAAGGCCGTGAAAATGTGATAAAATGTTACTATGAAGTGTGGCAATAGACAAAGGAGATTTTATACATGGCAGTAAGACAGAAAAAAGAATTTATCAGAATACGCGGCGCAGCGGAGAACAATTTGAAAAATCTGGATGTAGATATTCCGCGGAACGAGTTGGTAGTGCTGACGGGACTGAGCGGTTCCGGCAAAAGTTCCCTGGCTTTTGAGACCATCTATGCTGAGGGGCAGAGACGCTATATGGAGAGCTTATCCTCTTATGCAAGGCAGTTTCTCGGGCAGATGGAGAAACCGAATGTGGAAAGTATCGAGGGGCTTCCCCCTGCAATATCCATCGACCAGAAATCAACAAACCGCAATCCCAGATCAACAGTCGGTACGGTTACAGAGATTTATGACTATTTTCGTCTGCTGTATGCCCGTATCGGCATTCCCCATTGTCCGAAATGCGGCAGAGAAATCAGCAGGCAGTCAGTGGATCAGATGGTTGACAAAATTATGGAACTGCCTGAGCGCACCAAAATCCAGCTGCTGGCACCAGTGGTGCGCGGCAGGAAGGGACGTCATGAGAAGGTGTTGGAACACGCAAAGAAGAGCGGATATGTGCGGGTACAGGTTGACGGGAGTCTTTACGAACTGACAGAAGAGATTAAGCTGGATAAGAATATAAAACATAATATTGAGATCGTGGTAGATCGTCTGGTTGTGAAGGAAGGGATTCAGAAACGGCTGACGGATTCCATAGAAAGCGTACTGGATTTGTCAGATGGACTCTTGATGGTGGATACGATGGATGGAAATATTCTCTCTTTCAGCCAGAGTTTTTCCTGCCCAGACTGCGAAATCAGTATGGAAGAGATTGAGCCGCGAAGCTTTTCCTTTAATAATCCATTCGGTGCGTGTCCAAGTTGTTACGGATTGGGTTATAAGATGGAATTTGCAGAAGAATTGATGATTCCGGACCCGTCTTTAAGTATTGCGGATGGAGCAATCGTGGTCATGGGATGGCAGTCCTGCACGGACAAGAGCAGTTATACGAGAGCGATTCTGGATGCGCTGGCAGAAGCATATGATTTTTCTCTGGATACGCCGTTTCAGGATTATCCAAAGAAGATTCATGATGTTCTGATTTATGGAACAAACGGCAGGCAGGTAAAGGTTTATTATCGCGGGCAGCGCGGAGAAGGGGTCTATGACGTGGCATTTGAAGGATTGATTAAGAACGTGGAGCGCCGTTATCGGGAAACCGGTTCTGAAACTTCAAAACAGGAATATGAGTCCTTTATGCGGATTACTCCCTGCGCCGACTGTCATGGTCAGCGATTGAAAGCTACTTCACTGGCAGTTACGGTTGGAGATAAGAATATTTTTGAAGTTACCTCCATGGCGATTGATGAACTGACGAGGTTCCTGCAGGAGTTACAGCTGACAGAGCAGCAGACCTTGATCGGAAAGCAGATTCTGAAGGAAATCCGGGCACGTGTACAGTTTCTGATGGATGTGGGGCTGGAATATCTGACGCTGGCAAGAGCAACGGCAACCCTGTCAGGCGGGGAGGCACAGCGTATCCGCCTGGCGACACAGATTGGTTCCGGTCTTGTAGGGGTGGCTTATATTCTGGATGAGCCCAGTATCGGTCTTCATCAAAGGGATAATGACAAACTGTTGAAAACATTGCTGCATCTGCGGGATCTGGGTAATACTTTGATTGTGGTGGAGCATGATGAGGATACGATGCTGGCGGCTGATTGTGTTGTGGATATCGGACCGGGTGCCGGAGAACACGGTGGGAAGCTGGTGGCGATTGGTACGGCAGAAGATATTATGAAGAATAAAGAGTCTGTTACGGGAGCATATTTGAGTGGCCGTACGAAGATTCCGGTACCAGAGAGCCGCAAGAAGCCAAACGGCTGGCTTACGGTTCGGGGAGCAAAAGAAAACAATCTGAAAAACATAGATGTGAAGTTTCCGCTGGGCGTGATGACGTGTGTGACCGGGGTTTCCGGTTCCGGAAAAAGTTCTCTGGTAAATGAGATTTTGTATAAGAGTCTGGCACGTGATTTGAACCGGGCCAGAGTGATTCCGGGAAAACACAAGAAAATAGAAGGAATTGAGCAGTTGGATAAGGTGATTGCGATAGACCAGTCTCCGATTGGAAGAACACCGCGTTCTAATCCGGCAACCTATACTGGAGTATTTGATATGATCCGGGATTTGTTTGCCTCCACGGCAGATGCGAAAGCAAAAGGATATAAGAAAGGACGTTTCAGCTTTAATGTAAAAGGAGGACGGTGTGAGGCGTGCAGCGGTGATGGAATCTTGAAGATCGAGATGCATTTTCTGCCGGACGTTTATGTGCCTTGTGAGGTATGTCAGGGAAAACGGTATAATCGGGAGACTCTGGAGGTAAAATACAAAGGAAAGAGTATCTATGATGTACTGGATATGACCGTGGAAGAGGCGGTGACCTTTTTTGAACATGTGCCCTCCATCCGCAGGAAAATTGAAACGTTGTATGATGTAGGATTGTCCTATGTTCGTCTGGGTCAGCCTTCCACAACCTTGTCGGGAGGTGAGGCTCAGCGTATTAAGCTGGCGACGGAACTGAGCAAACGCAGTACGGGAAAAACCATTTATATTCTGGATGAGCCGACTACAGGTCTGCACTTTGCGGATGTACACAAGCTGATTGAGATTCTGAAGCGTCTGGCAGAGGGCGGTAACACGGTTATTGTTATTGAGCACAATCTGGATGTGATTAAGACAGCAGACTATATCATTGATATCGGTCCGGAAGGCGGTGATAAGGGAGGAACAGTGATTGCCTGTGGTACTCCGGAGAAGATTGCGTCGAATCCTGCATCTTATACGGGACAATATGTCAAAAAATATCTCTAAAAACTTCTTTCCATTTTTAGCCACTGTGTTTATAATAGATGAGATAGGATAATTATTCAGGACATGTAAAATTGTTCATGGAAGTAAACGGACATGTCTGCTGTCGCAGACATCACCATTCGAATATCTGAGATATGAAAGGGGATTATTATGGCTGCAGTTACGGATATTGGAATTGATCTGGGAACGGCAAGTATTCTGGTGTATGCAAAAGGTAAGGGGATTGTGCTGAAAGAGCCGTCCGTAGTTGCTTATGATAAAGATGCCGATAAAGTAAGAGCAATTGGTGAGGAAGCGAGGCAGATGATTGGACGGACACCGGGGAATATTATGGCGATTCGGCCGCTTCGCCAGGGAGTGATTTCCGATTATGTGATTACAGAGAAGATGCTGCGGTATTTTATCTCAAAGGCGATGGGAAGAAAAGCATTCCGAAAACCGCGGATCTCCATCTGTGTACCAAGCGGAGTGACTGAGGTGGAACGCAGGGCTGTGGAAGAGGCTACTTATCAGGCCGGTGCAAGGGATGTTACGATCATTGAGGAACCAATTGCGGCTGCAATTGGAGCGGGAGTGGATATTACCAAGCCCTGTGGGAATATGATTGTGGATATCGGCGGCGGAACGACGGATATTGCCGTGATTTCCCTTGGAGGAACAGTTGTATCTGCCTCTATCCGGGTTGCAGGTGATAATTTCAATGAAGCGATCATCCGTTATGTGCGGAAGAATCATAAATTGTTCATCGGTGAGCAAACAGCAGAAGCTGTGAAACTGAGGATCGGTACAGCTTATAAGCGTCTGGAAGAGAAGACGATGGAGATAAAGGGAAGAAATGTGGTTACCGGACTGCCGAAAGCAGTTACGCTGACTTCAGCAGAAATCTGCGAAGCTTTGCGGGAGACAGTAAGCCAGATTGTGGAATCCGTGCATAATGTGCTGGAAAAAACGCCGCCGGAGCTGGCTGCCGATGTGTCTGAACGTGGAATTATTCTCACAGGCGGCGGTGCACTTCTGGATGGTCTGGAGGAAGTGATTCAGGAAAAGACGGGAATCAACACGGCAACAGCGGAGAATCCGGAGATGGCAGTGGTAATTGGTACAGGAAAATATGTAGAACTTATGGACAAGTTTCATTAATGCACGATTACATCGTACAGTACTACTTACTATGAAAGTTCCGGACAGCGGCCATGAGGAGCGCATGATTGCATGCAGCGAGTCATGGACATTGGACGGACAAGCCGGTATGAGTAAGGAGGGCGATAGCCCGGATTACGAATACTGGCGGCGATTGCGGGAGCACAAAGTGCGGAGCAATCGACTTTCATGAATGGTGATGTCTGCGTCAGCAGACATGTCCGTTTAATATCGAAGCGGGTATGGATACCGATATCAGACAGATGTCGGACTGACAGATGAAGAGGGAACATGAAAGAAAAAATAGAGGGATATGTGGAGCATATTATTTTCCGGAATGAAGAAAATGGCTATACGGTATTGAATCTGACTGTGGACGGCGGTGAACTGACTTGTGTCGGTACATTTCAGAGTGTGAACGAAGGAGAGATGCTGGAAGCGCAGGGGGAATATACGGATCATGCGGTTTACGGACAGCAGTTCCGGGTAGAATCTTATGAAACAAAGATTCCTCAGGATTCCATGGCACTTGAACGTTATCTTGGCTCCGGGGCAATTAAGGGAGTGGGTGCGGCACTGGCGGCCAGAATCGTAAGGCGATTTGGTGAAGATACGCTGCGTATTATAGAAGAGGAACCGGAGCGTCTGGCTGAGATCAAAGGAATCAGTGAGCGAAAGGCGAGAGAGATCGCTGCGCAGATGGCGGAAAAATCCGAGATGCAGGATGCTATTATCTTTTTGTCCCAATATGGTATATCACTGGCTCTCGGAATCAAAATTTTCAATCAGTATGGCGATCATGTTTACCGCGTTTTACGCGAGAATCCTTATAAGATTGCGGAGGATATTCCGGGAGTCGGTTTTAAGACTGCCGATGAAATTGCAGCACGGGCGGGAATTCATGTGGATTCGGAATTTCGTATCCGAAGCGGTTTATATTATGTCTTGTCCCAGGCAGGTGCCCAGGGACATATCTATCTTCCGAAAAGCGTGCTGTTTGCCAGAGCGGAAGAAATGTTGGGGGTTCGTTCTGATGACATGGACAAATACCTGATGGATATGGCGATAGAACGAAAAGTAGTTCTGAAGGAGGAAACGGATTCGAACGGCGAACCGTATCCCATTGTTTATGTGAGCCAATTTTATTATCTGGAACTGAATACTGCCCGTATGCTCCATGAGTTAAATATCGTATGTGAGGATGACAGGGTGCAGGTGGCTCACAGAATCCGCAGGATTGAGGAAAACAGCGATATAGAGTTGGACGAGATTCAGCGGGAAGCCGTCGTGGAAGCTGTGTGCAACGGACTTCTGATTCTGACCGGAGGACCAGGTACCGGAAAAACAACCACCATCAATGCAATGATTCATTATTTTGCTTCAGAAGGGCTGGATATTCTGCTGGCGGCCCCGACAGGGCGTGCCGCAAAGCGAATGACGGAGGCTACCGGTTACGAATCGTGTACCGTTCACAGGCTTCTGGAATTATCTGGTGTTGTAGAGGAATCTTCGGCAAATGTGCGGTTTGAGCGGAATGCAGAAAATCCTTTGGAGGCGGATGTCATCATTATTGATGAGATGTCGATGGTAGATATTCATCTGATGCATGCTTTACTGGCTGCAATTCTCCCCGGAACCCGTCTGATTCTGGTTGGAGATATGAATCAGCTGCCAAGTGTGGGACCGGGGCGTGTTCTTCGGGATATGATCCGTTCGCGCTGTTTCAAAGTAGTGGAGTTGACAAAGATTTTCCGTCAGGCGGCAAAGAGCGATATCATTGTCAATGCCCATAAAATCCACGCGGGCGAGCAGATTGTATTGGATAATAAAAGTCTGGATTTTTTCTTTTTAAAGCGGTATGATGCAAATCTGATTCAGCAGGTGATTGTCACTTTGATTTTGAAGAAACTGCCTAAGTATGTGGATGCAGATCCTTTAGACATTCAGGTGTTGGCTCCGATGCGGAAAGGCGCACTGGGTGTAGAGAATTTGAATGGAATTCTGCAGCGTTACCTGAATCCTCCGGATCAGGAAAAGAAGGAAAAAGAAGTGGGAAATACCGTCTTCCGTGAGGGTGACAAAGTAATGCAGATCAAGAATAACTATCAGTTGGAATGGGAAGTGCGCGGTCAGTATGGAATTGCCGCAGAAAGAGGATTGGGTGTCTTTAACGGTGATCTGGGAATCATCCGACAGATTAATCCCTTTGCTGAATTATTGACTGTGGAATACGACGAACATCGTTTTGTCGATTATACATATAAACAACTGGATGAGCTGGAACTTGCCTATGCCACCACCATTCATAAGGCTCAGGGAAGCGAGTACCCTGCAGTTATTATTCCATTACTGGGCGGTCCCAGGATGCTGATGACCAGAAACCTGTTGTATACAGCAGTTACCCGGGCGAGAAAATGCGTTACTTTAGTAGGCAGTGATGTGACCTTTCAGGCGATGATTGACAATCATCAGGAAGAAAGCAGATATACCACGCTGGCAGAGCGGATTGCAGAGTTTTAAAATTCTTCTGAGTGTTTGTGCAAGAAGCAATTTTTAAACACACGCCTGCATGGAAGAATTAGAAATGAAATGGAAGAGAGTCATCGGGGAGAAAGGACTCGGATGAATTTACTGGATATTTTATATCCGAAGCGATGTGCTTTATGTGATAAAATTATTGATGACCGGGAGTATCCGGTTTGTTTTGTGTGCAGAAAATGGATTATGCCCATTGAGGGAGCACGATGTATGCATTGCAGTAAACCTTTGGACGGTGATACGGAGGAACTCTGCCTGGACTGCGGGCAGCAAAAGTTTTCTTATGACCAGGGGGTTGCTGCTTTTTTATATGAAGGAAGAATCAGAGAATCACTGATGCGGTTCAAGTACGGCGGAAGACAGGAATACGGACTGTTTTATGCAAAGATGCTGAATTTGTTCGCACAAAAATGGGTGGAACGATGGAAACCGGAAGTATTGATTCCAGTTCCTGTACATGCCGCAAAATTAAGGAAAAGAGGTTACAATCAGGCAGAGGTTTTAGCAAAGGAATTAAGCAAAATCTGGAAAATTCCCATGGACAGCCGCTGCATGAAAAGAGCCAAAAAAACAAGAGCCCAGAAAAATCTGGACAACAAAGAACGCAGAAAAAACCTAAAAGAAGCATTTAGAATGACTCATCCCGTAAAATACCGCCGTGTTTTAATTGTAGATGACATCTACACTACCGGAAGTACTGTGGATACCCTTGCAAAGCTTCTGAAAGAACATGGAGTGGAAAACGTATATTTTATAACGGTTTGTATCGGAAAGGGAATTTGACTTCAAAAATCAGGAGGGAAACGAATGAAAAAAAGGTTTGTTTTGATCGTGGTGCTAGGCGAGAACATTACTTTGAAGAGTCAATATATGGTGTTTTAGATGATTTTTAAAAGACTTCTCCTTATTTGTGAAGTAATGTATGTATCTTTTGAATCAGAGGTCAGGAAAAGAGTGACGGGGGAAGGTCTGCTGGAGTTCGCGCTGACTTCGGAGCGCGTCCGAAGATCCACTTGCTGTAAACACTTAGGTATGAGCCCATTGGCGATGAACTTAGTGAGAACGCAAGTTAGCTGAGGAGAAGCGCAGAAGCAAGCGAATCCCAGCAGACCTTCCCCTGCCGTTCTTTTCCGTCCGTCTTACAAAAAACTCTCCCCTCTTCACAGAGTTGTCACGGATTTTAATAGAAAATTTCTTTTCATAGCCTCCGATATATGGTACAATATTTCATATGAATTGTGGAAAATTTAGAAAAAAGGAGCAATTATGCTAAACAAAGAAAAAGTGCGGCTGATGACAAAACTGGCTCGCTATGAGCAAAAAGAGGAAAAAAGATACTTGAAAATCAGTAAATATTACCGCAGTGACTATATTGGAATCGCTCTGCTGAAGAACTTTTTTGCGTCCACAATTGCCTATATCCTTATTCTGATACTGGTCTTTTTGTATCGGATGGAAGCATTTATGCGCAATCTGAATGATTTGAATATTCGACCTATGATATTGGAAGCAGCTGCAGGGTATATGATTGTGCTGGCGATATATTCCGGCATTGTCTACACGGTTGCTTCTATTCGTTATACCAAAGCAAGAAAAAGCATGGAAGCGTACGACGGAACTTTAAAAAAGCTGGAAAAACTTTATGAAAAAGAGGAGCGGAATGATCGTTATAAAGAAGCGGGAGGTCGGAAGCGATGACAGTATTACTGGAAATAAAAGAAAAAATCATGCAGATATTTGGCAGATACAGTAGTTATATCCTGCCGGTATTGAAGTTTTTGCTGGCTTTTTTTGTGTTTTTTAATATTAATCATACATTAGGATATCTGAAACTGTTGGATAATATTTTTATCCTTTTAATTATATCACTGTTATGCGCAATTCTTCCTTTAAACACAATCGTAGTGTTTGGAGGAATTATGATTATAGCCCACACCTTTACACTTGGGATGGAAATTGGAGCAGTGACTCTGATTTTTTTTACACTGATGTATCTTCTTTATTTTCGCATTGTGCCAAAAGATGCGCTTGCGTTTGTGCTGGCCCCGGCAGCCTGTTCCATTGGCATGCCCTGTGCAGTTCCGATGGGATTGGGGCTTTTGAGGGAGCCGGTATCTGCGGTTTCAGCATGTATGGGAACAGTAACGTTCTATTATATGCAGGTGATAAAAGATGTTGTTGAACCATTAAAAGAGGCAAAAGAGCAGAACCTCCTGGAAAATATTCAGGCGCTGATCGGAGGCGTTCTGGAGAACCGTGAGATGTTTGTTGGGATGGTTGCGGGAGCAGCGGTGGTGATTATCATGGCGCTGATTCGAAAATTCAGCATCGATTATGCATGGTATATTGCGATTGCATTGGGAGCCGCCTGCTATATACTGCTGGCTGTCGGCGGAGCATTTTTTTTGCAGGCGGATTTTTCAGTTGGAGGCATTTTGCTTGGAACACTTGGTTCTTGTGTGATTGCTTTGATATTAGAGCTTTTCTGTTTTCATGTGGATTACAAAAAGACAGAATTCTTGCAGTATCAGGATGATACATATGTATATTATGTAAAAGCGGTTCCTAAAATTGCGGTAGATGGAAAAGCAGAGAAGATAAGAAACAGAGCAAAAGGAACTTACGTGAGGGAACAATCAGGCAGAGCCGAGAGGGATTACCGGGAGCATACAAAAGAAGGGCAGAACTTACAAGGATCTCCCACTGAAGCAAATCTGAACTGGCAGGAAGAAGAGCAGGCAGTGACAGCGTTTTCTGAGATTGATTTAGCGGAAAAACTGGAAGAATCTCTGAAGCATCTGAGGTGAACAGGAAAATCGAAGAAATCAGGAAAAACAGAATACAATTTTAGAGAAAGGAAGTGATGAGATGGACGAGTTTATTACCTGGCTGAAAATGCAGCTTGAAAGTTCAACATTTTCGTTACGGCCTCCTAAGAATATTGAATTTATTGATATTGTGCAGATATTGATTATTGCATATTTTGTGTATCATTTGATTTTGTGGGTAAAACATACGAGGGCATATCTGCTTTTAAAAGGAGTTATATTAATCTGTGTCTTTGTACTTGCAGCAGGGGTCTTCCATATGGATGTAATCATGGAGATATTTAAGATGGTGAGTGTAGCGGCACTTACTGCTGTGGTTATTATCTTCCAGCCTGAACTTCGGCGGGTGTTGGAACAGCTTGGCGACAGGAATTTTTTCGATTCTCTTGTGTCATTGGGAACTACGAATGTGGAAGATAATCTGAGATTTGATGACCAGACATTAAATGAACTGGTACGTGCCAGTTTTGAGATGGGAGAGGTAAAGACAGGGGCATTAATTGTAATAGAGCAGAATATTTCTCTGTCGGATTATGAGAAGACGGGAATTCCAATTGATGCAGTGCTGACAGGGCAGTTGCTGATCAATATTTTTGAACATAATACACCTCTTCATGACGGTGCAGTGATTGTAAGAAATAACAGAGTGTCGGCGGCGACCTGTTACCTTCCGCTGTCAGATAATATGGCATTGAACAAAAATCTGGGAACAAGACACCGTGCAGGTGTTGGAATTAGTGAAATCAGTGATTCTCTTACAATTATTGTCTCCGAGGAGACAGGAAAAGTGTCTTATGCTTTGAATGGAGAGTTGTTTACGGGTGTAACGCCAAGTGAATTGAAGGAACAATTGTATAAGATACAGAAATTATCTGTGCAGCAGGAGAATTCCAGATTCAAGCGGTGGAAAGGACGGGTGAAACATGAAGAAGTTTCTGACAAATAATTGGGCTTTGAAGATTCTTTCCATCATTGTTGCGGTGTTGATTTGGTATCTGGTAGTACAAGTCAGTAATCCTTATACACGGCAGCCTTATGATGTGCCGGTGGAGATTTTGAACGAATCTTACATTGTGTCGGGGAAAAAGACGTTTCGCATTGATGATCAGTACCGCACGTTGCGGGTAACTGTTGGAGCGAATCAAAGCACACTTAAAAAGTTGGATGTATCGAAAATCAGGTTGACTGCGGATTTAACTCAGATTGTAGATATGACATCTTCTCCCGTCTATGTTCCGGTCAATGTATCTGTGGATCTTACTGGCATAGATGAAAAGAACATAACGTTATCCAGAACTACGATTCCGATTACAATAGAAGATATTGAGAATGCCACATTTGATGTGGAAGCAGATTGTGAAGGCAAACCGGGAAGCGGTTACGAAGTGGGAACGGTTTCCTTAAATCCAGCCACGGTAAATATATCAGGACCAGAGTCTATTATTGATATTATTGGAAGAGTGGTGGCGAAAATTAATGTAAACGGTATGAAAGAAGATGGAATTGAGACGGCCGAATTTAAAATATATGATAAAAACGGTACGGAATTTACAGAAAAAACCATGGATTATCTGACCTTTGATAATGGAATGACTCCGCAGATCAATGCTGAAATTTCTTTATGGAAAAAGCGTGAGAAAGTAAAAATAAGGGTGGAATACAGCGGGGAGCCTGCTCAGGGATTCCAGGTTGGGGAAGTGACAGCTACGCCGTCAGAAGTGACCGTAGTTGGAAGTCAGGAAGCCTTAGATGAATTGGCGGAAGCCGGTAATGTGATTACAATTCCGGGAGAACTGGTTAATATTGATTATGCCAGTCAGGACAGGGATGACTTTTCCATCGACTTAATGAAAGATAAGGTGTTGGATGAGACCAAGATCAGAGTTGCGGAAAATACATCTGCGATTAAGGTTGTAGTAACTGTTCTGCCGAATGGAAGTCAGGAGTTTCTGATGGATGTAGAACAGATACAGAAGATGAATCTGGCAGAGGATTTGACTTTATCCTATGATCAGTCCACCGTTCCTATTCGTATTAAGGCATCTGATCATAATTTGGATCAATTTGATCCGGCAGCAATGGTACAGGCATCTATAGATTTGTCCAATAAGGGAGAGGGTGATTACCCGGTAACGGTGAACGTGAGTCTGCCGGAGGGATATGAACTGGTAGATCGGGTTTCAACAGTCGTTCATCTCAAGAAAAAAGCGGAGGTCACAAAGACGGATGGAGATTGAGACGGATCGGATTTCTTAGAACAGCAAGGTGTAACATTCAGTAACAAAACAGGAGGAGTATTATGGTCAGTAAAAAGGTAGTGATAGTCAATCCGTCGGGTCTCCATTTGAGACCTGCCGGTATTCTGTGTAATAAGGCGATGAGTTATAAATCACTGATTACATTCGAATATAAAGAGCGGGAAAGGACAGGAACGGCAAATGCAAAAAGTGTTTTGAGCGTATTGGGGGCATGTGTAAAAACTGGTGATGAAATAGAACTTTGCTGTGACGGAGAAGATGAAAATGAGGCTTTAGAGGCTTTGGTTCAGGCAATAGAGAGTGGGTTAGGAGAATAGGAGATATGCGGTTAAGAAAAGGAATCAAGAAGGTAAGTGTGGTTATCATGTCCACACTTACCATTTGTGTTTCGGCGGAAATGTCGGTTTGTGCCGCTGTAAATAATGGGAATGTTTGTACAGTAGAATCAAATACTTGGAAAGGATGGCCTCAGGCTCCGGATATATCCTGCGGAACCGGGGTATTGATGGATGCCGGAACGGGACAGATTTTATATAATAAAGGAATGGATGATCAGCGGTATCCTGCCAGTATTACAAAAGTTATGACTTCGTTGGTAGCTATAGAGAACAGTAATTTGGATGCTCAGGTTACTTTTACTGAGACAGGTATGGCAGATGCTTACTCGGGAAGTTCCAATATTATCCCACAGTTGGGCGAAACATTTACCATGGAGCAATGTATCTATATGATCATGCTCAAATCAGCCAATGATGTTTCCACACAGGTTGCAGAAACGATAGGCGGAAGTGTTGAGAATTTTATTGATATGATGAATCAGAAAGCTGCTGAACTGGGGTGTACAAATACACATTTTAACAATGCAAGCGGTTTGCCAGATGAAAATCATTATACTTCAGCTCATGATATGGCGTTGATTGCACAGGCAGCACTGCAGAATGAGACATTCCGGCAGGTAGTATCTACTCCGCACTATGTGGTACCGTCTACCAATCTTTCGGGAGCAAGGGATTATACCAATCATCATAAAATGATGTTGGATGGTGAAAGATGGTATTATGACGGCTGTATTGGAGGTAAGACTGGTTATACGGACGCCTCTTTAAGTACATTGGTGACATTTTCAAGCAGAGATGGAATGGATCTGATTGCCGTAGTGATGTACGGGTTGGGTGATGATGCGGTGTATGAGGACACAAGACAGCTTTTGGATTATGGATATGCGAATTTTAAGAGGACTGAGGAAGGAATGGTACAGACCGTTGATGGTAAGTATGTCTATGAGAATCAGATATTGACGGAAGCGGAATATCAGGAAGCAATTGCTACACCGACACCAACCGAAGAACCGATAGAGGTCACGGATAAAACAAATTTTACCAATGAGGAAGTTACAAAGCAAGAGCAGACGGAAAGAAGGGCTGGATTGGGAGTATATATTACAATCGGCGTTTTGGCAGCTCTCATTTTGCTTGGTATTATTTTGATTATTGTAAGTGCTGTACATCAGAAGAAAAGGAGAAGACAATGAAATACGATTATCTTATAGTAGGTGCAGGATTGTTTGGTGCGGTAGTTGCACATGAATTGGCAGAGCAGGGAAAATCGGTTTTAGTGATTGACAAAAGAGATCATATAGCAGGGAATATTTATACGGAAGAGATAGAAGGAATTCAGGTCCATAAGTATGGAGCACATATCTTCCACACGTCAGATAAAAAAATATGGGACTATGTGAATCGGTTTGCGGAATTTAATCATTATATTAATTCACCGATTGCTGTATATAAGGATGAACTTTATAATCTTCCGTTTAATATGAATACGTTCAGTAAAATGTGGAATATTCGTACTCCCAAGGAGGCGAGAGAGATTATTCAGAGACAGATTAAGGAATTGGATATCAGGGAACCGGGTAATCTGGAAGAACAGGCATTGTCCCTGGCAGGAAAAGATGTTTATGAGAAACTGATTAAAGGCTATACAGAGAAACAATGGGGCAGAGATTGTAAAGAACTGCCGGCATTTATTATTAAAAGACTGCCTTTCCGGTTTACCTATGACAACAATTATTTTAATGACAGATTCCAGGGAATTCCGGTCGGGGGTTATACAAAGATTGTTGAGCGGATGTTGGAAGGCATCGAAGTGCGCACAAATACAGATTTCTTTGAGTTTCGTAAAGAAAATCCGGATATAGCGGAAAAAATAGTATTTACCGGAATGATTGATGCATACTTCGGATATCAGCTTGGGGCATTGGAATATCGCTCAGTGCGGTTTGAAACAGAAGTGTTGGATTGTGATAATTATCAGGGGAATGCAGTTGTTAATTACACAGAACGGGAAGTTCCATATACCAGGATTATTGAACATAAACATTTTGAATTTGGAAAACAGCCGAAAACGGTGATTTCCAGAGAGTATTCTTCTGAATGGAAAGTCGGGATGGAACCTTACTATCCGGTAAATGATGAGAAAAATAATTGTCTCTTTGCACAATATCAAAAATTGGCAGAGAAGGAGAAAAATGTCATTTTCGGAGGACGTCTCGGTAATTATAAGTATTATGATATGGACAAAGTGATAGCTGTGGCCTTGGAAACAGTAAACCAGAAACTTACCTGCTAAGCAAGAATTTACCTGTTGTTTACTTGACATTTGTTTGTTATAATATCGGAGATATACAAAGGGATAAAACTGTGGTCAGTCGGAAAAGTTGAATGACTACATCATAATTTGCGCAAGGGAAGGATAAAAATGCAGGGTAATATCATTGACGAAAAGAGAATAGAAAATAAGGATCTATTATGGTTGATATCAATCCAGCAGAATTGAAAAACTCACCATTTGTTTTCAGCGAGATTTTTAAGGATACTGCACAGGTATGGGAACCAAAGAGCAGTACGAAGCGTCTGGAAGAAGGAACGCTTGTGAGTCCTCCATTGGAAGATCTTGCACCATTTTTAAGCAAGGAAGAACTGTTAAGGAACATGTACATTAAGCCGATTGAGGAGCAGTGAAAAGGCATGCAAAAAAGAACGATTGAAAGAGCTATTATAACCGGTGGAACAGGTGCGATAGGGATGGCACTTATAGAAGAACTGGTAAACCAGGGTGTGGAAGTGTTGGTTTTCTGCCGGAAAAATTCCGAGAGAAACGACAGAATTCCCAGGCATCCTATGGTAAGTATCTTGGATTGTGATTTAAGCCAGTTAGGAGAGGTGCAGAACACAACAGGAAAGCAGTATGATGTGTTTTATCATTTTGCATGGCAGGGAACGACAGGCGAGTCACGGAATCAAATGATGCTTCAAAATCAGAATGTAAAATATGCTCTGGAGGCGGTAAAAGCAGCAAAACGTTTTGGCTGCCATATCTTTATCGGCGCCGGCTCCCAGGCGGAGTATGGAAGAGTTGAGGGAAAACTGAAAGCTGATACGGCGGTATTTCCGGAAAACGGATATGGTATGGCGAAGCTTTGTGCAGGACAGATGACCAGAGTACTGGCTGAACAATTGGGCATAGAACATATATGGGTGAGGATATTAAGTGTATATGGACCGTATGATGCCAAAAATAGTATGGTGATGTCAACGATTCATAAGCTTCTGCGCGGAGAGGTTCCGCAATTTACAAAGGGTGAGCAGCTCTGGGATTATCTATACAGCAAGGATGCGGCTGTGGCCTTTTGGCTTCTGGCAGAGCGGGGGATTGATCAGAAGGTCTATGTACTAGGAAGCGGACAGGTTTCCAGACTCTCAGAATATATAGGGTCGATCAGAGATGTGGTGAGGCCGGGAGCACCCCTTGCGATTGGGGTGCTCCCTTATGGAAAAAAACAGGTTATGTATTTATGTGCGGATAGTGAGGAACTAAAAAAAGATGTGGGTTTCGTACCGGAAGTAGGATTTTCACAGGGGATTCAAAAGGTAGTAGAATGGTACAAAACCATTATCAAAGAGGAAGAATTATAATATTCTAGATAGCAGAAATAGAAAAATGACGGGTCCAGCTGCCTGCTTTTAGAGTGTGTCTGAAAATTGCTTTCTGCAAGTTTGCAGGAATAAATTTTCAGACACGCTGTAGGGCAGTTGGGCTTTTTTTGTTCATCATTTCAAACATAGCAAAGAGAAAACGTTGATTTTATAGAGAAAGAATGATAAAATCATACGGAACATTGTAATTTTTGGGATACCGTATAAAAGGAGATAAGCATAATGAAAGCTGTAATATTAGCCGGTGGTTTTGGAACAAGAATTTCTGAGGAATCGGAGTTTAAGCCGAAGCCAATGATTGAGATTGGCGGAAAGCCGATTCTCTGGCATATTATGAAAGAATATTCTTATTACGGAATCAATGAATTTATCATTTGTGCAGGATATAAACAATATGTGATTAAAGAGTGGTTTGCCGACTACTTTATTCACAACAGTGATATTACCTTTGATTTCACACAGGGAAACAAGATGATTGTACATAGGGAATATTCGGAACCGTGGAAAGTTACGGTTGTTGATACAGGTCTGAATACAATGACTGGAGGCAGGATTAAAAGAATTCAGCCTTACGTTGGCAACGAACCATTTTTTATGACCTATGGTGATGGTGTATGTGATGTTGATCTGATGAAGCTTGGGGAATTTCATCAGACACATGGAAAGATTGCTACATTAACATCGGTTAATGTGACGCAGCGTTTTGGTGTTCTAGATATAGCAAAAGATAATACGATAAGAGCATTTCGGGAAAAATCGAATGATGACGGAAGCAGAATTAATGCAGGATACATGGTGTTGAATCCTGAAATTTTCGATTATATAGAAGGCGATAGTACTGTTTTTGAGAAAGAACCTCTGCAGAAACTGGCAGAGGAGGGAGAGTTGGTTTCTTACTGTCATAATGGATATTGGCAGTGTATGGATACCAAGAGAGAAAAGGATAAACTGGAAGAACTTTGGGCGATAAATCAGGCCCCTTGGAAAAAATGGAAAGATTAACCCGAGACAGGAGGAATTATGCATAGTTTGGATTTTTATAAAAATAAAAAAGTGCTTATTACCGGTCATACAGGTTTCAAAGGTTCCTGGCTTTGTAAAATCCTCATTGATGCGGGGGCAAAAGTGACTGGATATTCATTGAATCCGCCTACTGCTCCAAATTTGTTTGAGATTATAAAAATCGGAGACTCTATGAACTCGGTCATTGGAGACGTCCGGGATTTAAAGCATTTGAATCAGGTGTTCGATGAGGTTCAGCCGGAAATTGTCCTTCATCTGGCTGCACAGCCGATTGTAAGAGAGTCGTATAAAAATCCGGTGTATACGTACGAAACGAATGTTATGGGAACCGTAAACATCTGTGAGTGTGTGCGGACACATGCATGTGTAAAATCCTTTTTAAATGTGACCACGGATAAGGTTTATGAGAATAAAGAGTGGGTCTGGGGATACCGGGAGCATGAAGCTTTGGATGGATATGATCCATATTCCAACAGTAAGTCCTGTTCGGAACTGGTGACGCATAGTTATATTCATTCCTTTTTTGAAGCAGATGGAACAGCAGTATCTACAGCAAGAGCGGGTAATGTGATTGGAGGCGGTGATTTTGCAAATGACCGTATTATTCCAGACTGTGTCAGAGCAGCGATAGAGAAGCAGCCAATCATTGTCCGGAACCCGTATTCTACAAGACCATATCAGCATGTATTGGAGCCGCTGGCCGCTTATTTGATGATTGCAGAGAAACAGTATAACGATAAAAGTTATGCGGGATTTTATAATGTAGGACCGGATGAAAAAGATTGTGTTACAACAGGAGAGCTGGTCGATTTGTTCTGTAATACCTGGGGGGAAGGGAGCTGTTGGGAAAATCGTTTTGACGGAGGTCCCCATGAAGCGAACTTCCTGAAATTAGACTGTTCAAAATTAAAGAATGTTTTTGGATGGAAACCGAAACTGGGTGTGAGTGAAGCGATTCAGATGACGGTGGAGTGGACGAAATGCTGGATGTCCGGTGGGGACATTGAGGCGTGTATGGAACAACAAATACGGACTTTCTTTGAAGAATAAGAAAAATGGGACAAGATTTGGTGAGGAGTAATGAGATGTTTGAAAAAATGACAGAGAAACAGGCAAGAGAAGAGATTTTATTGGCGGTAAAAGAATATTGTGATACCTTTCACAATAAGAAGCAATATAAAGAGGGAGATCGGATTCCGTATGCATCACGGGTATATGACAGTGAAGAGATGTCTAATTTGGTAGACAGTTCTTTGGAATTCTGGCTGACTTCGGGCCGCTATACGGATCAGTTTGAAAAACAGTTGGGTGAGTATCTAGGCGTGAAGTATGTGAGTCTGGTGAATTCCGGCTCATCAGCTAATTTGCTTGCATTTATGGCACTGACTTCACCATTGCTTGGTGACAGGAGAATATGCAGAGGAGATGAGATTATTACAGTAGCCTGTGGATTTCCGACAACGGTAGCACCGGCTATTCAGTATGGCGCAGTTCCGGTATTCGTGGATATGACAATTCCGCAGTATAATATTGATGTGGATCTGCTGGAGCAGGCACGTTCTGAGAAAACGAAGGCGGTTATGATTGCTCATACATTGGGAAATCCATTTGATTTGGAGAAAGTGAAAAGATTCTGCGAAAAATATCAGTTATGGTTGATTGAGGATAACTGCGATGCGTTGGGGTCCCGGTATACAATAGACGGTGTGGAAAAATTTACGGGAACAATCGGAGATATTGGTACTTCCAGTTTTTATCCTCCGCACCATATGACAATGGGAGAAGGCGGTGCTGTATATACTGCGAATCCGTTATTAAATAAGTGTATCCGTTCTTTCAGAGATTGGGGACGGGATTGTGTATGTCCATCCGGCCGTGATAATCTGTGCGGGCATCGGTTTGATCGACAGTATGGAGAACTTCCTTTGGGATATGATCATAAATATGTCTATTCCCATTTCGGATATAATTTAAAGGCAACAGATATGCAGGCTGCCATAGGATGCGCACAGCTCAAAAAATTCCCGTCATTTGTTGAAAAACGCCGTCATAATTTTGAGCGTTTGAAGGAGAAACTTGCAGGACTGGAGGAGAAAATCATCCTTCCAGAGGCAGAGGAACACTCAAGACCAAGCTGGTTTGGGTTCCTGATTACTTGTAAGGAAGGCGTCAGCAGAAACCAGGTTGTAGAGTATATTGAGAAGCAGGGAGTGCAGACCCGTATGTTATTTGCGGGGAACCTGGTTAAGCATCCATGTTTTGATGAGATGAGAGAAAGCGGCGAGGGATATCGCGTGGTCGGTAATTTGAATGTGACGGATCGGATTATGAAAGATACTTTTTGGGTAGGTGTCTATCCGGGTATGAGCGATGAGATGATTGACTATATGGCGAAGACGATTCGTACAGCTGTTGAAAGATAGGGAAGAGGAATTGGAAAAGCTGATAAAAAAGATCGTGGCAGTATTGCCGTTGTCAATAACAGATGAAAAAGTGACAGTATTGTGTGAATTTATAAAATTCGGCCTTGTTGGTATTTCCAATACCGTGATTTCCTATGTTGCCTATGTGGTTTGCGTTTATGTCGGTATCCATTATTTTGGAGCCAATGCGATCGGTTTTGTAATAAGTGTGCTGAACTCCTTTTACTGGAATAATAAGTATGTTTTTACCTGTCAGGAGGGCCAGAAACGGTCCTGGCTTCCTGCGTTGCTTAAGACATTTGTTTCTTATGGCACTACCGGAATTGTACTGGCATCGCTGCTTTTGTATCTGTGGGTGGATGTGCTTGGGATATCAGAATATCTTGCACCGTTATTAAATTTAATTATAACGATTCCGCTGAATTTTGTGTTGAATAAATTATGGGCATTTAAGACAAAAGACAATACTTAGGTTATGTTTAGAAGGATGAGAAGATGAAAAAAATTAGTATACTGGTTCCGTGTTATAATGAAGAAGAAAATGTAATTCCGCTCAGCAATGCGTTGGTCGAGATGCTTCAAAGGGATTTGCCGGCTTATGATTATGAAATTGTGTTTATTGATAATTGTTCAAAAGATTCAACGAGGGATAAACTGCGGGTGATTTGCCGCAAAAACCCCAAGATCAAAGCAGTACTCAACGCTAAGAACTTTGGGCAGTTTAACTCGCCGTATTATGGAATGCTTCAGACTACCGGGGATTGTGTGGTATTGATGTGCTGTGATTTTCAGGATCCCATAGAGATGGTACCGGAATTCGTGAAATCCTGGGAGGAGGGATATAAAATTGTATCCGCAATTAAAACGACAAGTAAAGAGAATAAGATTATGCGGTTCCTGCGGAGCTGCTACTATAAATTGATCAAGAAAATGTCAGATGTTGAACAGATTGAACATTTTACTGGTTTCGGTTTATATGACCGCTCTTTCATCGAGGTACTCAGAGAATTGGATGATCCGACTCCTTTTTTGAGAGGGATTGTTGCGGAATTGGGATATAAAAGAAAAAATATTGCGTACGAACAGCAGAAAAGGCGTGCAGGTAAGACACATAATAACTGGTATTCTTTATATGATGCCGCGATGCTGAGCTTTACTTCATATACAAAGATAGGTCTTCGTATCGCAACAATAGGCGGATTTTTATGTGCAGGTATTAGTTTTGTCATTGCAATCATTTATTTGTTATACAAGCTGACACACTGGTATTCGTTTTCAGCCGGAGTTGCTCCACTGATCATAGGACTTTTTATGATGGGAGGAATTCAATTGTTCTTTGTGGGATTGCTTGGCGAATATATTATGAGTATCAACACCAGGGTGATGAAGAGACCGTTGGTGGTGGAAGAAGAGCGAATTAATTTTTAAACAGTTGCCCGGAGGAAATCTGCATATTATGATTTCTTCCGGGCAATCTGCATGTAGGATTTTGACAAGATCAATGGCAGGAGACTGAAAATTAGTCATGAGGAATCCTTTCTTTTTAGTTTAGTGGATTATTGTTGTGGTGACTTTATTTTACATCAAAAATGAAAGAGATTCCTTATATTTTGGACATTTTTTAAAGTTGTTTATAATCCAACGGGGCTATGAAAAGTGACGGTGGATAAAACTGCGGAAACTCAAGAATTTACCTGTTGTTTACCTGACATTTATTTGCTATAATATCGTTGAAATACAATGATGATAAAGCCGTGATCATTCAGAAACTGTTATGAAGTTTGAACAAATTGAATGGTTACGTAATAATATGCACAGAGGAAGGATAAAAATGCAGGAAAATGTCATCGACGAAAAAAAAATCGAGAATAATGAGCTGAGTGAAAAGCAGGTTCGGCTTTTGGCGGAGCAAGTAGAGGATGTTCAGAAAGATAAGAACTCAGGTGATAAATTGCGGAATATCTTAAAGGTTACCGGAACAGTACTGACTGTAATACTTGTTCTTTTCTCTATACTCATTTATCGAAGCGTAAAATGGATGCTCAGGACCTGGAGTAATCTCAGTATGGAAGAAATTGTTTTTCATCTGAAATCACCGTTACAGGGGACAGACAGTGATTTGATTTGGGGGTATATTGGTTCTTGCCTGGCGGTAAGCATTTTGGCAACTGCAATTGTTGTGATATTTTTTGTATGGATTCGCCATAACAAGAAAATTTATTATACAACGATGTCTTTATCATGCATTGTGTCTGTTTTGTTGGGCTATTTTTCAATTCGATATGCATGGAATACTCTGGAGGTTTCCGGCTATGTGAGCGATCAAAATACATATTCAAGTTTTATTGATGAGCATTATGCAGATCCTTCAATGATAGATATTGCCTTTCCGGAGGAAAAACGTAATTTGATTTATATTTTCCTCGAGTCTATGGAGAATACTTATGCAAGTCAGGAAGCAGGGGGAGCATTTGAACAAGACCGGATTCCTGAATTGACGAAATTGTCACTTGAGAATGAGAATTTTTCAGGTGCAGAAAATTGTCTGAACGGGGGATATGCACTGAAAGGTTCAACCTGGACCATGGCAGCCTTGTTCTCTCAGACAACAGGAATGCCGTTATTGATTCCAATAGATATGAATGCTATGAGTACACAGGATGTATTTATGCCCGGCGTGACTTCTCTTGGGGATATTCTGGAACGGGAAGGCTATCAACAGGCATTTGTGCTTGGATCGGATGCTACTTTTGGAGGAAGAAGATTATATTTTGAGCAGCACGGTAATTATGATATCTATGATTATAATTATTCCATAGAGAATGGTGAGATCCCGGGAGATTACCATGTGTGGTGGGGGTATGAGGATGAAAAGCTTTTTGAACATGGAAAAGCAAGACTGAATGAACTTGCTGCTTCAGGAAAACCATTTAACTTTACTATGTTAACGGTTGATACCCATTTTGAAGATGGGTATCCGTGTTCATTATGTGAAGACCAGTTTGACGATCCGTATTCTAATGTTATGGCATGTTCCAGTAAGCAAGTTTCGGAATTTGTTGCATGGATTCAGCAACAACCTTTTTATGAAAATACAACAATTGTGATTTCAGGTGATCACCTTACGATGGACAGTGATTATTGTGAGGATATTGATTCTTCTTATGAACGCAAAGTATATACCACTTATATTAATGCGCCTATTCAGCCTGAGAGGACAACCTATCGTGAATTCTGTACTTTTGACGCTTTCCCTACAACTTTGGCAAGTCTGGGAGTTCAGATTGACGGAAATCGGTTAGGCTTGGGAACAAATCTGTTTGCGGATATGGATACATGGACAGAAGTTTATGGATATGAGAATTTGAACAGGGAATTGACTAAAAAGTCTGAAGTTATGGAAAAACTGACGGAGGATATCATAACTGTTACCGCTGATCTTTCTATAGAAGGTGATGCAGAAGATACAGGAACTTTTGAAGTTATGGTTCAAAACTTGGAATGTGGAAGAGAAATTAAGGAAATCAAAGGATGTGTATGGACGGATGAAGAGAAGAAGGATCAGCAGTGGTATGATGGTGAAAAGAAGCCCGATGGTTCTTATGTGATTTCGGTTCCGGTAGCGGATTTTAATTATAAGAGCGGTATTTATAATGTTCATGTTTACATGGAGACGGAATCGGGAGTGCAGTTACTTGTCGGTACTGTAAATACAACAGTAGGAGAAGGGGAGCTTTCTGAAGTTCCGACGCCTGCCATTTGTGCTGAGGTGGATGTCAAACCATATGATTACAAAACAGGGAAATTCGAAGTAGTGGTGGATCAGCTTATGACGGATGAAAATATTCAGTCCGTTCGTTGTGCAGTGTGGTCGGCGGACGATCAGAGCGACTTGAAATGGTATGAAGCACAGAAAAGACAAGACAGTTCTTATCTGATGAAGGTTTGGGCAAGAGATTTTTATTATCAGGAGGGTGACTATCATATCCATATTTATATCATTGATGAACAGGGAGATACACAGATGATCTGCGAAACGCAAGGAAGCATAGGCTGAGAACAGTGTTAAACACCGTTAAGGAAAACGTAAGGAGGTATTAATACTATTTAAAGGGTGTTTTGGGAATGAGTATGCTATAATATGACGCGAGGCTTGTTAATAAAAAGACTGTTAGGCGGGGAGGAGGATTTACTTGAAACGTGCAAGAGTAGCAGCATTTTGTATTGTTCTGGCGTTGTGTTTCAATGGATGTACGGAAAAACAAAAGCATACGGACAAAAGTAATCGTGTTTCGGACGGCAAGGTTGTGTCTGATGTGCCGCAAGCCAGCGGAGAGGGAAGCCCTTCAACTGAACAGATAGATTTGACAAAAAGTAAAGAGTACAAAGTTGGTGAGACTATTAACATAGCGTCTGATGGTAAGGAATATGAGTTGCTGATTGAAAAGGCAGAATATACGGAGAAAAGAGATGAATATACTCAGGATCCGGAGTATGTAGTTTTGATTACATATACATATAGGAATTACTCGAATGAGACACTGCTGATAGATGATATGCGTTTTCAATTAATGGATTCAACACAGAAAGAGTTATATGAGTCTTATTATTTTGCGGAGATTCAGATACCGCAGCCGTTGGAGAAAGGAGAAGAATGCACAGCACAGGTAGCCTATGCTATGGAGGAGAAAGCACAGGATTTTCTGTTGGTATATCGAGATACAGTATACAGTGAGATTGCGCCAGTTAAAATTATGATAGATGATATAAAATAATCAGGATAGGAGGATGACTAGAATGAGAAAGAAAATAGAGATGCTTTTAATGTCTGGGGCTTTAGTTCTGGCACTACCAATAACAGTATCAGCATCAGCAGGAATGCCTGAAGTTCAGGCGGCAGATTTGGAAACCCCACAGTCGGAAGTATTGGAACAGCCAATACTGGAAAAGATTAACGGGAATACCTATTTGGTTTATTCAGATGGGACTCATTATACAGGGTGGTATCAAACGGTCGAGGGAAAGATGTATTTTGATCCGGTGCAGGATGGAGCAGCGTTGGTTGGTCTGAACAAAATTGACCATAAGGCATATGTTTTTAATGATAATGGGATACTTTATACTGGAGCAGGAACGCCGTTAATAGGAGAGAAAAAGTATTGGCTGAATACGGATGGTTCTTTGAACAGCGGATGGCTCTATTTGGACAACTGGAAGATGTATTTTGATGAAGAGACTTACGAAGCAAAGGTTGGGTTAAGGACGATTGAGGGAAAGCGTTACATATTTGATGATAATGGGGTAATGCAGTCCTATGCCGGAACGCCTGTGATTAACGGTAGAAAGTATTGGTTCAGCGAAGATGGATCCTTACGTACCGGATGGCTGAATCTGGGAAATTGGAAGATGTATTTTGATCCGGATACCTGTGAGGCAAGAGTCGGATTGTCCGCGGTCGGAGAAAAACGATATATATTTGATAATAACGGAGTGATGCAGTCCTATGCTGGAACGCCTGTAATTAATGGTAGAAAGTATTGGTTCAGCGAAGATGGGTCCTTACGTACCGGATGGTTGAATCTGGGGAATTGGAAGATGTATTTTGATCCGGATACCTGTGAAGCAAGAACTGGATTGTCCGCGGTTGGAGAAAAGCGTTACATATTTGATGATAACGGAGTGATGCAGTCTTATGCCGGAACGCCTGTGATTAACGGAAAAAAGTATTGGTTCAGTGAAGATGGATCTTTGCGTAGCGGATGGTTGAATCTGGGGAATTGGAGGATGTATTTTGATCCAAATACCTGTCAGGCAAGAATTGGATTGTCTGTGGTAGAAGGAAAGCGATATATGTTCGATAATAATGGAGTGATGCAGTCCTATGCAGGTACTTCTGTGATTAACGGAAAAAAATATTGGTTCAGTGAAGATGGCTCTCTACATACTGGCTGGTTGGAACTTGAAGGGTGGAAAATGTATTTCGATCCGGATACCTGTGAAGCAGCTATCGGAGTGCAAAATATCGGAGGGAAAAATTATGCCTTTGATAAGAATGGAGTTCTCATAACTGGAAACGGAACGCAGGTAGTAAATGGAAAGAAATACTGGATTAATGCGGATGGTTCTGTTGAGACGGGCTGGAAAACATTGGGAGGGTGGACTTTTTATTTTCATCCGGAAACTGGAGAAGCAGCAACAGGAATAACCACGATTGGAGGAAAGAGATACTTATTTGATCAAAATGGAGTCTGGCTGACAGGAAGCGGAACTGTGGAGATCAATGAGAAAAAATATTGCTTTCAATCAGATGGAACGGTTGTAACTGGTTGGGTAAATATAGGTAATTGGGTCATGTATTTTAATCCGGTTACCGGAGAAGCCGCAACTGGAATGACTGTGATAGACGGAAAGCAGTACTACTTTGATAAAAATGGAGTAAGGACATCCGGTTCTCAGTTTATCAACGGAAAACAGTATTATTTTGGGGCGAATGGAGAACTTCTCAGAAGAACATGGGTGATTGTTAATGGTGAAAAAATATATGTTGACGGTAATGGAGTAGGTCTTACAGATTTGTCTGCACAATATCCAGGTCCATATAAATTGGTGGTTGATCGTACAAATTGTGTGGTGACTGCCTATGCCAAGGACTCTTTGGGGAGATATACGATTCCGGTTAGGTCGATGGTATGTTCTGTTGGACTAGCTGCTACGGAAACTCCCACAGGAACTTACTATACTTCTGCAAAGTTCAAATTGAAGGAGTTGATGGGACCGTCTTGGGGTAAATGGGCGACGAGAGTAGTAGGAGGAATATATTTCCATTCGGTAGCAACCAGTAGTGCAACAGATCCGACCCATGCAGTACCAGCAGGCGAATATAATAAGTTGGGACGTCCGGCATCTCATGGTTGTATCCGTTTATGTGTGAGAGATGCAAAATGGATTTATGATCATTGTGGATTGGGAACTCAGGTTCAGATCGGTGACAATTATTCAATGCCGTTTGGAAAGCCAACATTACCTAAAATATCTGGAAGCGTTGACCCAACCGATCCAGCAGTTTAATATAAGTTTAGCGTGTGGAATCTTTTAGGGTTCCACACGTTGTGGTTAAGGAGGAAATATGAAGAAATTGGAAAAAGTAAAAAAGATTATTGCCGTAGTTTTATGTTTGTGTATGATGATTACAGGTATGGTCTCTGTAAAAGCAGAAACGTCGGGTAATACAGAAACTATACATTCCGTGGAAAGCGGAGAGGATAATTCCAATGTAGATATTTCTGTCGGATATGTTTTCGAATCCCCGACGGAAGATGGAAAAGATGTATTTATTCAGTTGGATGAACAAAATATGAATTTTTCTGAGGTAGTATTGACGGTTAGATTGGGAGAGGAAGAACGCAGAGTTGCAGTAGACACCTTGATTGAGAATGTTGCTGCATTTCATTTGCAGAAAGAGGATATATTGGTAAGTATTTCAGGCTTGGCAGATGGAGAGAAATTCGTGTCGGAGTTGTTATCATTGGAAGCGGAAAGCGGACAGGAAGTGTCCGATGCGGAAGGGATGGAAGAGTATTCGGAAAGCGAGATGATAGGTCAAAGTATTGTTGACAATGCGCAGGAAGATGTGAATGCAATTGGAGATGCGTTTAGACAGGTCTCCCAAGATACACTATCTGTATATGGAAGGGTAAGAAAAAATCCTGTGGTAGTAATAGATCCAGGTCATAGTAAAAAATCGTCAGGAACATATAAGACTTGGGATGGGATTACTTATCATGAAGAGGATTTAACAATGAAAATTGCTGCTTATACGAAAGCGGCATTGGAAAGGTATGGAAATATTACGGTCTATTTGACGAGGGATGAGAGTGGAAATCCAAGTTTATATGAGCGTGTCAAGTTTGCAGCAGACAAGGGTGCGGCCGCTTTGGTGAGTATTCATCTGAATTCGGCTGGAGATAAGAATGAGAGTACGACCACAGCTAATGGTGTGGAAGCCATGGTTGCCAAGATTGGTAGCTATAATCCAGAGAATGCTAAGGAAGGACAGAATCTTGCGGATGAAATATTAAAGGAATTGGTTCGTTTAGGTTTTAAAGACCGGGGCTTTGTATTTCGAATGGGAGATGGTGCTTATCCTGACAATAGTCAGGCAGACTATTACGCTATTGTACGTCATGGACAAGAACTCGGCGTGCCTTCCATTATTGTTGAACATGGGTTCCTTAACAATGAATCTGATTTTAGAAAGTATTTGAGTACGGAAGACGGATTAAAGCGCCTTGGGGAGGCTGATGCAAAAGGAATTGCTGCATATTTGGGAGTTGTAGATTCCGGAGAAGGCTGGGGAACAGACGTTGACGGCTATCGGTATTACGTGCAGAACGGAATAAAAGTGACTGGATGGGAAGAAATAGATGGAAAAGTTTACTATTTTGATTCTAAAGGAAGGGCGGTTCCGGGGACACCTGTTATTGATGGAAAAAAATACTGGTTGGGCGCAGATGGTGAGAAACAGTACGGTTGGCTGAAGTTTATGGGAATGCGAATGTATTTTGATCCCAATGATAATGGAGCTGCAGCAGTCGGCATTACAGAAGTTAATGGAGAAAAATATATTTTTGATGCCAATGGGGTGGTAATCGAGGGGAATGGAACACCTATTTATGATGGAAAAAAATATTATCTTGTAAATAGTGTCATTACAACAGGATGGCTTCAGCTTGGTAGTTGGAAAATGTACTTTGATCCGGAAAATAATGGAGTCGGTGTTACAGGTCTTAAAACGATTGAAGGAAAAGTATATTGTTTTGATGGTAATGGGATTATGATACCAGTTCCAACAGGAATGTTTGTTCTGGATGGAAAAAAATATTATGTGCCAGAAAGTGGTAAGTTTTTTACCGGTTGGCTGCAATTGACTGCGGATTGGCGTCTTTATTTTGATCCGGGTGATAATGGGGCGGCCGCAACGGGGATTAAAGCTGTTGGATCTAAGGTGTACTATTTCGATACCAACGGAGTGATGCAAAAAGGAATCATGCCGATTATCAATGGAAAAAAATATTATTTTGGCAATGATGGAGCTGCATATACCGGCTGGCTGCAATTAACGAAGGATTGGCGTTTGTATTTTGATCCGGCAGACCAGGGAGCAGCAGCTGTTGGATTTAAAATGATTCATACAAAATTATACTATTTTGATATAAATGGGATTATGCAGACAGCAGGAATGCCTATTATCAATGGTAAGAAATATTATGTGAAAGACGATGGGGCATTCTATACTGGTTGGCTGCAGTTGACTCCAACTTGGACTTTGTACTGTGATCCGGCCGACCATGGTGCGGTGCTGACAGGGTTTCAGACTATAGAGAACAACCGATATTATTTTGATGCAAACGGTATTTTGATGACTGGATTTTTTAAAGTTGGAGGAAAGCAGTATTGTGCCAATAAAGAGGGAGTTCTGTATATTGGCGGAACGCCGATGATAGACGGAAAAAAATATGCGTTTAAAGGTGATGGAGAACAAGTTTTTGGTTGGTATGATCTGGCAGCATTTAAAATGTATTTTAATCCGGAAGATAACGGAGCTGCTGTAACCGGATACATAGAAATTGTTCATGCTGTATATCAATTTAATGAAGACGGAGTACTGATTGATTCATCTGTCAAATATGTAACAGTAAAAGATCCTATGAATGGAAAGTCTTATACGTTGGAGGGGACCTATATTACGGACCCTCAAATCGGAAAAGATGTTACAGAAGATGAATTTTTGGCATCCGTACTCTATACAGAAGCGGGAGATCAGGGGTTTGCGGGGCAGGTTGCAGTTGCTATGACGATATTGAACCGATCAGAGAGTTTGAGTTTTCCAGATACGTTAAGTTTTATCATTTATGCAAAAAACCAGTTTGAAGTTGCACGTAACGGCACATTGACCAAGTATTTGACTGCATTCAGAGATAAGGACGAAAAAACATTGAAATGGCTGAGGAGTGCACAGTCGCTGGAGGCCGTGCAGGAAGCCAGAAAGATTATGAACGCATACAAAAGTACGGGGACAAAAAGAGTAATTAGCGGAATCACAATGCCGAACGGAAAAGAGGACTTTAATTACTTGTTTTTCATGACCCATGAGGCTTTTGCAAGATTAGGTTTAGATGCCGAAAAGTGTGATACGTTAATTTACAATGGACATATTTTCTTTGAAAAATGGGTATCATTGATTTGAGTTTATCTTAAATGAAGAGGATAAGCCTGGTAATAAGGTAAATGAATCGTTCCTGTCCCATGGTACAGACAATGATTGTTTTGCCGGATTACCGGGCTTTTTCAGGATAAGGGTTGTTTTGGAAAAGGGGGTTTGATATAATGATAGAAATGATTTTGCAACGATTCAGAAGGTACTGAAGAAGTTGCAATTATTTGAATACAAGAAAGGAATTTAAGACAGATGAATCTTGAATGTAGTGCATCAGAATGTCGGGAAAAAACACAAATGAACCAGGAGAATCTGAAAGCGTTTATTCGGGCAAACATATATTCTTTTGCATTTTTGGGGATTATGCTTTGGGTAGCTTATGGAATGAAGTTGTCGCATCTTTCTATCTCGCATGACACGGAGGCGATTATATCAGTTCCCGATTCTTTGTATGATTCGTGGGTTTCTATGGGAAGGTATGGACTTTTGCTGTTGAAAAAAATTTTTGGACTCTATCAGTTTAATCCCTGGTTGGCTTCTGTATTGATGTTTTTGGCAATGATGAGCGGAGCAGTCATTTGGGAGTATTTATTTTATCAATTGGCTAATACCAAAAAAGGTTTTGGAAAAATTAGTTGGATTTTTCCGGCATTTTTTTTGACAGCCCCGATGATGGCAGAACAATTGAGCTTTGAGCTGCAGGCGTTTGAAGTATCCTTAGCTATTCTGATTACTGGGGTGGTGCTTTTGCTGATATGGCAGGGATTTATCAGGAGACGTTACTGGTATGCTGTCCCTGCGGTATTGTTGCTGGCATTGAGCTTTTCTTGTTATCAAACGATTATTCCTTTGTATATGGCGGCGGCAGCAGCGTGCTTTTTGATTTATTATAAAAGGCAGGAAAGATTTTGGAGTAGTATTTTTTGGATGATTGGAATCATGGGGGTAAGTTTTGTAATCTATGAACTGGGCTCTAAAGTTGCATTGCAGATTTTCCAGATTACGCCGACAAATTATTTGTCTGATCAGATCCTTTGGGGAAACACAAGTGTGGTACAGTGTGTCAGGAATATTCTGTATCATATCAGAGACGCTTTGTTTTGCAGGGATATCTATTATTCCATGGCTTACCCGATAGCGGTGATTTTTGCAATTGTATTGCTTGTAATGATGTTTCGGAGAAAACAAAAGAATTTCTATCTGTATCTGTTGGGGTTGCTGTTTTTATTACTTACACCGTTTATTATGACAATCCTTTTGGGGCAGCAGCCGAAATTCCGTACTCAAATCGTATTGCCCTTTGTATTCGGCTTTTTATTTCAAAATTTTGCTTTGGAGCTTATTGAGATTGGAAAGAATGGGGGCAAAGTCTTGTTACGCGGAATTACGGCAATCTCTGTCATTTTGATTTTCCAGCAAATTAATATTACCAGTAAAATGTTCTATTCAGAATATGTACAATATGAAGAAGATGTGCGTTTGGCGGTGAAAATTACGGATAGAATAGATCAGTTGAATTTGGGAGAGAATCCGGAAGAACCCGTTGTTATTATTGGAAGCCGCTCTCCGAGATTGAATCCCTCAGCGTATGGAGGATATGAAAATCCGGGGAACTCTTTCTATGAATGGTGTTTTACAGTTGAGTACGGTACATTTATTATCCAAAATTTTTGGACTACCTTAGGATATGATTATCATATGCCAAATGCAGAGCAAAGCAGTTTTGCTGAAAGATATGCGGAAAAAATGCCTTCGTGGCCGGATACAGGCAGTGTTCGCTGTGAAGAAGGCGTGATTATTGTTAAATTATCCTGAAAAGAAAGGTGTTGAATAATTACGAATTATTCTGATTAGTAATATGAGTTACAGGAATGAAAGGAGAAATGCTGTGAGGAAAATATCGTTGATTGTCCCATGTTATAACGAAGAAGAAGCATTGCCGTTTTTTTTCTCCGCAATTAACAATGTGAGCAGGACGATGAATAATTATATTTTTGAATATATATTTGTTGATGATGGTTCAAAAGATAGAACATTATCTGTGATCAAAGAGTATGCCAAAAGTGATGAAAGAGTAAAATATCTTTCTTTTTCCAGAAACTTTGGAAAAGAAGCGGCGATGTATGCGGGTTTTTCAAATGTTACAGGAGATTATGTGGCAGTTATGGATGCCGACATGCAGGATCCACCAGCATTGTTGCCGGAGATGGTGGCTTATTTGGAAAGTGGAGAATACGATAGTGTGGCTACCAGAAGGATTACAAGGGAGGGAGAGCCAAAGATTCGTTCCTTTTTTGCACGGATGTTTTATAAGATTATTAATAAAATTTCGGATGCGGATGTTGTAGATGGAGCAAGAGACTATCGACTAATGAAAAGGGAAATGGTTGAAGCAATTGTAGAGATGGGTGAATATAATCGATTTTCAAAAGGGATTTATGGGTGGATTGGTTATAAAACCAAATGGCTTCCTTTTCAGAATGAAGAAAGGGTGGCAGGGGAGACAAAATGGAGTTTCTGGGGCTTGTTTAAATATAGTATTGAAGGAATCATTAACTTTTCACAGGCACCTCTGGCACTTGCATCCTGGACTGGACTGTTTTTTACGGTGCTTGCAGTTTTGATGATTCTTTTCATATGTGTTAGAAAAATAGTTTTTGGCGACCCGGTAGCCGGTTGGGCATCTATGGTTTGTGTGACTATATTTATTGGCGGAATTCAACTGTTTTGTACCGGAATCATGGGTCAATATCTGGCAAAAACGTATATGGAAGTGAAAAGACGCCCACACTATATTATTAAAGAGACAAACCAATCAGCCAGTGTGAAAAGAGTTAATTAACACAAAGGTTGCGTTTTGCAATGAATGATGCTATAATATCAAAGATATTAGCTTGAATTGGCGAAAAATATGGAGGTTTATAGAATGCGTACCTATTTAGTTACAGGAGGAGCAGGATTTATAGGCTCTAATTATATTCATTATATGTTTAAGAAGTATGATAATGATATTCGGATTATTAACGTAGACAAGTTAACTTATGCTGGAAATCTTGAGAATCTAAAGGATGTTGAGAATAGAGATAATTATACATTTGTAAAAGCAGATATTTGTGACAGTGAAGTGATCAGCAAACTTTTTGAAGAAAATGATATCCAGCGTGTTGTACATTTTGCGGCAGAAAGTCATGTTGACAGAAGTATCAAAAATCCGGAAGTTTTTGTAAAGACGAATGTTCTGGGGACATTGGTAATGCTCAATGCAGCAAAAGCGGCCTGGGAACTTCCGGACGGCAGTTTTAAACCGGATCATAAGTTCCTTCATGTATCTACAGATGAAGTGTATGGCTCTCTGGAAGAAGACGGCGGATATTTCTATGAAACGACACCATATGCACCGCATAGCCCTTACTCTGCAAGTAAAGCATCCTCAGACATGCTTGTTAAAGCATATATGGATACGTATCATTTCCCGGCGAATATTACGAACTGCAGTAATAATTATGGACCGTATCAATTCCCTGAAAAGCTGATACCATTGATTATTAACAATGCTTTGCAGGGAAAAACTCTTCCGGTATATGGTGATGGAAAAAATGTCCGTGATTGGCTGTATGTGGAGGATCACTGCAAAGGTATTGACATGGTTCAGGAGAAGGGACGCCTGTTTGAAACATACAATATCGGTGGACATAATGAGAAGCAGAATATTCAGATTATTCATATTATTTTAGATACGCTGCAGGAAATGCTTTCAGATTCAGATCCAAGAAATGCTTTGGTTAGTGAAAAGTTGATTTCATATGTAGAAGATCGAAAAGGACATGACCGTCGTTATGCAATTGCCCCGGACAAGATCAAGGCAGAAGTTGGTTGGTATCCGGAAACGATGTTTGAAGAGGGGATCAAAAAGACCATTGCATGGTTTTTTGAACATGAGGACTGGATGAAGCGTGTCACAAGTGGTGATTATCAGAAGTACTACGAGGACATGTACAGTAATCGATAATATAATCGGATAGTTGAGCAAATTGCAGTGGCTGGTGATTCAACACTGCTTTTTTGCGTCTATAAGAAGTAGAACCAATTAGGAGCTTATGGAGGAATATTAGGATGAAGGGAATTATATTAGCAGGCGGTTCGGGTACAAGGCTATATCCATTGACAAAAGCCATTTCAAAGCAGATTATGCCGGTATACGATAAACCGATGATCTACTATCCGTTGTCTACACTTATGCTTGCGGGAATTAGAGAGATATTGATTATTTCAACACCCAGAGATCTGCCGGTGTTTGAGGAATTATTCGGTACTGGTGAGCAGTTGGGGCTGTCGATGTCTTATGCAGTGCAGGAATCCCCACGTGGTTTGGCGGATGCTTTTATTGTAGGGGAAGAATTTATTGGAAATGATAATGTGGCGTTGGTTCTAGGAGACAATATTTTCTATGGACAAAGCTTCTCAAATGTGTTGAAAGTTGCCGCAGCAAGAGAACACGGCGCAACAATTTTTGGTTACTATGTAAAAGATCCGCGGGAATATGGAGTGGTTGAATTTGATGAAGAAGGAAAAGCCCTTTCCATTGAAGAAAAACCTGAGCATCCCAAATCAAAATATGCCGTGCCGGGATTGTATTTTTATGATAATGATGTAGTGGAGATCGCAAAGAATGTGAAGCCATCGGCACGTGGGGAGATCGAGATTACCAGTGTTAATAATGAGTATCTGAGACGTGGGACACTTCATGTGGAAACACTCGGTCGGGGGTTTGCATGGTTAGATACGGGAAATCACGATTCATTGTTAGATGCAGCTGATTTTGTGGCTGCATTCCAGAAGAGGCAGGGACTATATATTTCTTGTATTGAGGAAATAGCATATAAGCGAGGCTTTATTAATAGGGATCAATTGATGAAACTGGCGCAGCCGTTGCTTAAGACTGCTTATGGACAATACCTGATGGATATTGTGGAGGGACTATAAAGAAAGCGAAAATGGTGATCATATGAGAGTTTTGGTAACAGGAGCCAATGGTTATATTGGCAGTCATATTGTGAGGCTTCTATTGGAACGTGGGCATGAGGTATATGCTGCCGATGTGAATTATACAAGCGTAGATAAGCGGGCAGTATGTCTGCAAGAGGATATTTTCAGTGGAAAAGATGATACATTTCAGCGTTTTATGGAACCTGAAGTATGCATTCATCTGGCATGGCGGAATGGCTTTATCCATAATGCGGATAGTCATATTATGGATTTGCCCGGACACTATATATTTCTGAAAAAGATGATGGAGGGCGGCTGTAAACATTTTGTAGTTATGGGAAGTATGCATGAAGTAGGATACTGGGTAGGTGCGGTTGATGAAAATACTCCTACCAACCCTAAATCTTTATATGGAATTGCTAAAAATACACTCCGTCAGGTATGTTTGGAGATGGCAAAGGAACATCAGGTATGCATGCAGTGGTTAAGAGGATTTTATATCTTAGGTGACGATTTAAAAAATAATTCTATTTTTTCCAAAATTATGAAAGCCGACATGGAAGGAAAAACCACGTTTCCATTTACCACCGGAAAGAACAAGTACGATTTTATAAAGGTAGACCAGCTTGCAGAACAGATAGTGGCGGTTGCAGAACAGACAGAGGTTACGGGGATTATTAACTGCTGTACTGGAAAACCACATACATTAGCAGAAGAAGTGGAAAACTTTATTCAGGAACACGGTCTGAATATTCGGCTTGACTATGGAGTCTACCCAGACAGGCCGTATGATTCTCCGGGCATTTGGGGGAATCCAACAAAAATTGACACGATTTTGAAAAGATGAAGGAGAAAAGATATGGGAAAGATTCAAGTTGAAACATGTGAAATTGAAGGACTGAAGATTATCACACCTGCTGTATTTGGTGATGAACGCGGTTATTTTATGGAAACCTATAATTATAATGATTACAAAGCGGCAGGAATTGACATGGAATTTGTACAGGATAATCAGTCCAGTTCCAAATACGGTGTCCTTAGAGGGCTGCATTTTCAGATTAATTATCCCCAGGATAAGTTGGTTCGCGTAGTCAGCGGCGAAGTTTTCGATGTGGCTGTTGATTTGAGAAAAGGTTCGGCTACTTACGGAAAGTGGTATGGGGTGTTGTTGTCAGCAGAAAATAAGAAGCAGTTTTTCATACCGAAGAACTTTGCACATGGTTTTCTGGTATTGTCAGAGTCTGCAGAATTTGCTTATAAGTGTACAGATTTTTATCATCCAAACGATGAGGGCGGATTGGCATGGAATGATCCTGAGATTGGAGTGGAATGGCCGATTCAGCCGGGAATGGAACTGACAATTTCCGAAAAGGATCAGAAGTGGAAGGGGTTAAAGGAAACCTTTAATCAAAGATAGGAGATTATTGTTACATGTCTGTCAAAAAAAAAGTGATATTGGCTTTTCTGTTTGCGGCAGTGGTGTTAGTAAATGTAGGGATTTTGCGCCATCAGCCCCCACAAAGTGATAATGTGTCTTTACATCTGTCTGTCTGTGCAGATGAAAAATCAGAGATTACGGCATTTTATTCTGTAACCAATGTTTTTGATATCGAACATGCGAAAACGGAATCTTATGAAACTCCAGGTACAGTTCAGAGATTAGTGTTTGATATGGATTCACTGAATACGGCAATTCGATTGGATTTTGGAGATGGAGGAACGAAGTTTCAGATTCGGGATGTTTATTATGAGTATAGGGGGGAAAGAGCCGATATTAATTCCGGAGAATTCGGGGAAGATTCCTTATTGGAGAATCATAATGTGGGAGTAACAATTGCAGAGAGCGGACTAATAGAGTTTGAAGTACGGGGAGAGGATCCTTACCTTGCCATAGCGGTAGGTCCTTCTGTTTTGCAGAAGCAGGTGACTGATCATCTTCATACGGTAAACTGGGTTAAGATTGTTCTTTTGGCAGGATTGTTTGATCTGGCTTGTTTGGCTGTTGTCTGCTTTCGGAAGAAATTTTTCTCTCTGCCGTTGGAATTGATCCAAAACAGAAAGTTGATTATGAGTCTTGCAAAGAATGATTTTAAAACGAAATATGCAGGATCTTATCTTGGGATTACCTGGGCGTTTGTGCAGCCGATTATTACAGTGTTGGTTTATTGGTTTGTATTTCAGGTGGGTTTGAGAAGTGGAAATATAGGCAACTTTCCCTTTGTATTATGGCTTGTGGCAGGTCTGGTTCCATGGTTTTTTTTCCAGGACACTCTGAATGGAGGAACGAATGCACTCATTGAGTACAGTTATCTTGTAAAAAAGGTTGTATTTAAAATCAGTGTTCTTCCTATCGTAAAAGCAGTTTCTGCTCTTTTTGTACATGCATTTTTTGTGGCTTTTATGCTGGTGCTTTATACATGTTACGGTTATTTTCCGGATCTTTATGTGTTGCAGGTAGTTTATTATACGGCGGCGTTGTTTCTGTTTACTTTGGGAATATGTTATGCAACCTGTGCAATTGTAATTTTCTTCCGCGACCTGACTCAGATCATTAATATTGTGCTTCAGATTGGCGTGTGGATGACTCCGATTATGTGGAATATCGAAGTACTTGGTGCAGATTTTCCGGAATGGCTTACTATGATTTTTAAGGCAAATCCTCTGTATTATATTGTAAATGGGTACCGGGATGCGCTGATTAATAAAGTTTGGTTTTGGGAACGTTTCGATTTGACATTCTATTATTGGATTGTCACAACAGTCCTGTTTGCGGTAGGAACAATTATCTTCAAACGATTGAAAGTGCATTTTGCAGATATATTATAAGTGAGGAAAAAATATGAGTGAGGCAGCAATTCAGGTAAGAAATGTTTCAAAAATGTACAAGTTGTACGACAAGCCTATGGATCGTCTGAAAGAGTCCCTGGGTTTAACAAGGATTCCCAAATATAAGGAACACTATGCTCTGCGCGATCTGTCATTTGAGGTGAAAAACGGAGAGTGTGTGGGAATAATAGGTACCAATGGATCTGGGAAATCTACGATTCTAAAGATTATTACTGGTGTGCTGAACCCCACCGATGGTGAGGTAAAAGTCAATGGAAGGATTTCTGCTTTGTTGGAATTGGGAGCCGGATTTAATCAGGAGTATACCGGCATTGAGAATATTTACTTAAATGGAACAATGATGGGATTTACCAGAGAAGAAATTGACAGCAGAATTAATGACATATTGGCATTTGCAGATATTGGTGATTTTGTATATCAGCCAGTAAAGACATATTCCAGCGGTATGTTTGTCCGGCTGGCGTTTGCAGTGGCTATTAATATTGATCCTGAAATTTTAATTGTAGATGAGGCGCTATCTGTTGGAGATGTATTCTTTCAGGTAAAATGTTATCACAAATTTGAGGAGTTTAAGAAGCTGGGTAAGACTATTTTGTTTGTAAGTCATGATTTGGGCAGTATTTCCAAGTATTGTGATCGAGTGGTACTGCTGAATCAAGGGCAGAAGGTTGCAGAGGGTCGGCCGAAACGAATTGTAGATTTGTACAAGCAAATTTTGGTTAACAAAAACGGTGAAATCATAGAGCAGGGAACCCAGAGTGAACTTGCAAAGAGATCAGAAGATCAAGAGTATGGTGTACTGTGGAAAACAAGATTGGAAATAAATCCTAATCTGCTTGATTATGGTGAGAAACAGGCAGAGATTATTGATTTTGCAGTGATTGATGACCATGGTGAGATTAATTCCGGAATTGTAAAAGGAACAGATTTTAAGATCCGTATGAGAGTCAGGTTTCACAAAGATTTACAGGATCCGATTTTTGCATTTACAATCAAAGACAATCAAGGGACAGAAATTACTGGTACAAATACCATGTATGAGAATATATCAGCAGGTCCAGTAAAGGCAGGAGATGAAAAGATAGTTACATTTACTCAGAGCATGAATCTACAGGGAAAGACTTATCTGCTTTCGTTGGGATGTGTAGGCTTTACCAGTAATAAGTTTACTGTATATCACAGGCTTTATGATGTCTGTGATATTGATGTAATATCAGACAAGAATACGGTCGGTTTTTATGATATGGATTCGGCTGTAGAAATTGAATAAGTGTCAGAGCGCGGATGAGAGAGGAACAGTATGATTATAAGAAAAGACAATGTAAAAAGATATGGAATTTATGTATTCTTTGATAAAGATGGTATTGTAGATGAATATAATGATTTCTTTTTAAAGGGTCTTAAGGATGTGGTATCTCATCTGCTTGTGATTTGCAATGGAGAAGTATCGCAAGACGGACGGAATAGGCTGGAACACATAGCAGATGAGGTCTTGTGCCGGGAGAACAAGGGATATGATGTGACTGCATATAAAGAAGGAATCCTAAAACCCGGATTTGAGGAATTGATGCAATATGATGAAGTTGTAGTTTGCAATGATACCATGTATGGGCCTTTCTACCCTTTTACCGAGATGTTTGATACGATGAGAGGGAAGGATATCGATTTTTGGGGAATCACAAATTTTCATGAGGTGCCGTTTGATCCTTTTGGTACGATTGAATATGGTTATATTCCCAAACATATTCAATCTTTTTTCATGGTTTTTCGAAAAAGTCTGGTCAGTAGCCGGGAGTTTCAGAATTTCTGGAAAGAATTTCCGGAAATTCACGGGTATGAGGAGGCGATTGGACGCTATGAAGCTGTGTTTACAAAGAAATTTGCTGAAAAAGGATTTCGTTGGGCAGTTTATGCAGACAGTGAAGATTTGGAAGGATATACGTACGACCCCCTCAGAGACTTTCCGCGTTATTTGCTGGAAGAGAAAAGATGTCCGGTGATGAAGAAAAGATCTTTTTATCATGAATATGGGGAGGCTATGGAACGTAGCGGAGGAGAGGCTACAAGAGATGCTTTCCAATATATAGAGAAAGAATTGAGTTATGATTGCGGACTTATATGGAAAAATTTGTTAAGGACACAGAATCAGGCGGATATCAAGAAACGTATGCAGCTTAATTTTGTGCTCTCATCACGGATTGTGAAAAATAAAAATAGAAAAAAGTTAAGGCTTGCATTAATTGTTCATATTTATTACGAAGATTTGGCAGAGTATTGCCGCAAGTATGCAGAAAGCATGCCGGAGGGTACAGATGTTTATGTAACAGTTCCTGATGCAAAAAAGCTGGAGATTGTGAAGCAGGCATTTCAAAGTTTTCCATACAATCTGGAATTTCGTGTGGTTGGAAACAGGGGACGTGATGTAGGTCCTTTTATCGTAGGTTGTAAAGACTTGATTGATCGGTATGATCTGATTTGTAAAATGCATGATAAAAGAGTATATCAGGTGACACCAATGTCACTGGGGCAGTCCTGGTCTTACAAGTGCTTTGAGAACTTGTTGAAAAACAAAGTTTTTGTGGAGAATATCATTAATACATTTGAAGAAAATCCATACTTGGGTCTTCTCACACCTCCGGTTCCAAATCATGGTCCATATTATCCCACTACAGGAAAAGGTGAGTGGGGAGAAAATTTTGCTGTCGCAAAGCAACTGGCCAAGACATTGGGGCTTCATGTGGATTTGAATCCGGAAAAAGAACCGGTTGCTCCTCTTGGATCTATGTTTTGGGTAAGACCTAAGGCATTAAAGTGTTTGTTTGCCCATGACTGGCAGTACGAGGAGATGCCGGAAGAGCCAATCGCAGATGATGCCACAGTGCTGCATGCTATCGAACGAATTTATCCGTTTTGTGTGCAGGAAGAGGGATACTATCCAGCCTGGGTGATGGTGGATTCCTATGCAAGAATTGAATTAGATAACTGGAATTACATGAATCGTGAGTTGAATCAGGCGGAGTTTCAAAAAGTAGGCGTGAAACCTTACAGGGAGCTATTGGAAGCGATCAGGTCTTATTCACCGAGACATATGTAAGGAGATTAGAGAGTATGATATTGGGAAAAAAAAAGCTTAGACGATGTGCAATTTTTCTTTTTTTTGATAAAGATGGAATTGTAGATGATTATATTTGTCATATGCTGGAGGATTTGCGGAATAGTGTGGAATATATTCTTGTAATCAGTAATGGTTATGTGGAACGTTCTGGGCTGCAGAAATTAAAACGAGCTGCAGATGATGTTTACTGCAGGGCAAATCTTGGATTGGATGTGGGTGGCTACCGGGAAGGGCTGTTTTACATCGGATTTAAGAAGTTGGCTGAATATGATGAAGTAGTAATGCTGAATTATACTTTTTTTGGTCCATTGTATCCTTTTTCAGAGATGTTTGATACAATGGCAGAAAGAGACGTGGATTTTTGGGGAATTACAAAACATCATAAGGTAGATCCGGACCCGTTTGGAATGCTGCCATATGGTTATCTGCCGGAACATATACAGTCATTTTTTATGGTATTACGTCCCAGTCTTTTCCTGAGTTACCAATATAAAGACTTCATATTTAATATGCAAAACCCGGTATCTTATCAGAAGTCGATTGTGGAGTATGAAACGATATTTACAAAACATTTTGAGGACTTTGGTTTTACTTGGGATGTCTATGTGAATACAGATGAATATGAACGATATGCATATTGTCCTAATATGTTTTATATTAAGGAGATGATTGAGAAAAAACGCTGTCCGATGATCAAGCGCCGTTCCTTTTTTACCGATTACAGTGATTTCTTATTGAATTCCTGTGGAGAAACATCCATTGATGCTTATGAATATATAAGAGAGAATCTGGATTACAGTGAGGATGAAATCTGGGATAATATTCTTCGATTGGAAAATATCAGCGATGTACATCGAGATATGCATTTTAATTATATGCTTCCAAAATATGGAAACGGAAACGGACGAGTCAGTGAGGGAAAAACCGCTGTTTTAATTGCAGTAGAGTGGACCGGACGCTTGAATTGGTATAAACGTTTCTTGAAAGAGATTCCATCTTGGGCAGATGTGTATCTTCTGGGCAGTAACAGACAATTGTGTGAAGAAGTAGCACAAGTCGTCAAAAGCTGCATTAGAAATCCTTTGCAGAAGGTTGAGTGTGAGATAAAGGATTATCTGGAGATTCTACGGACCATGGAAAGAATCGGCAGTAATGGTTATACGTATGTAGGAATCTTATATTTGCAAAATGTGGAGAAATGTAAGCCGTACAGCAATGATGTATCTTGGCAGTTCCGCGATTGGGAGAATATGCTGGGGAGTGCGGAGTATGTGGATAACTTACTGGAGGTATTCCAGCAAAATTTGCGGCTTGGAATGATGATTCCGCCAGTGCCGGACTTTGGACGGCTATTCGCTGATCTGGGCGATGGATGGATGAACCGATATGAGGATACTCTGGAGCTGTTGAAAAATTTGAAGATCCGTATAAATGTCCGGGAGACAAGCGCACCGTTGACACCGATTGGTGGAAGTTTTTGGATACGCAGTGAAGTGCTGAAGAAGATGCATGAATATTTGCAGATGAATGTGAAGACCGATTTTCAGACAGTATTATTGGCTTTGCCGTTTCTTGTGCAGAAAACCGGCTTTTATACGGGAGTGGCATATAGTGAAGAATATGCATCTGTTGCAATTACAAACCAGGATTATATGTTTAGAGAAACAAACAAGGTGATTTTTGATAAGTATGGTGCAAATTTCCATAATGTGTGTGTGCAAAACATTAAGAATGATGCATTTGTATAGGAGGGGCGGTATTCCATATGGTTACGGAAAAAATTGGAAAAGTAGTTTTGAATTATGCATATTATTCAGGACAGGATCTCTACAGTGACGGAGAACAGATAGAGAATCAGCTTCTGGAGATTGTAAAAAAAGAAGGAGGATATGAATATGTTCATGAATCCTACAGTAATTGGGCGTGTCTTTATCATTTGAGTCGTCAGAGAGAAAATATTGTGGAGCCTATGCAACTTTCAAAAGCGGATAAGGTACTTGAAATTGGTGCTGGCATGGGTGCAATTACAGGAGCATTAGCAAAGAAGGCAGCACACGTAGACTGTATCGAGTTGTCAAGAAGGAGATCTCTGATTAATGCCTACAGACACAGAGACCAGAATAATATTGAGATTTGGGTGGGCAATTTCCAGGATATTCCGATCAAAAAAAAGTATGATGTGGTTACGTTGATTGGAGTTTTAGAATACGCATATCATTACATTGAGGCCCCAAAACCATATGATGCATTTATTCAGGCAGTTGCTTCTTCTCTGAAACCTGGTGGAAGATTATATATAGCGATTGAGAACAAGTTGGGAATGAAATATTTTGCTGGTTATCATGAAGATCATTTAGGAAGGCCTTTTAAAGGAATCGAGGGTTATCATAGGAATGATAAGGTAAAGACTTTCAGTAAATCGCAGTTGGAAGAAGTAGTTCTCCGGAATGGATTTACATCCACTTATTTTTATTATCCTTTTCCAGATTATAAATTACCGACTGTTATCTATAGTGACGATGTAATTCGGGACATAGAGATTGAGTTTCCGGAACAAAGTAATTATGATATGCCGATTTTGAAAAACTTCAACATGAATAAAGCATTTTCGAGCCTTAAGGGATCTGATGAGAGAGCTTTATTTGCAAATTCATTTCTGGTAGAGGCAGTAAAGGGGTAAATAGATGAAGAAGTTGTGGATAAAATTTAGTGATGAACGAAATAAAAGATGCAGTATAAAAACGACCATTCTGATGGATGAGAAAGATGGAAAGCGCTATGTGACGAAGGAAGCAATTTTTCCGGAAGGAAGAGATCATTTGCAAAGTATTTTAAATTATGCGTCTGTTCTTGGGGATGTTTACACGAATATTCGGATGTGTCCTGTGATTTTGAAGGATCATGCGCTTTGGTTTGATTATGTTGTTGGTGAGTCTCTGGAGGAGCAGTATCGTCGTTGTGTAAGGGAGAAGGACGAAGAGGCACTGGAAAAGCTTCTGACATATCATACTTCATTGATATGCGGTCCTGATGAGAATAGCTGTGTGTTTCAGAAGAGTTCAGAATTTGAACGCATTTTTGGAAACGGTGAGATTTTTGATAATACTCCGGGATTGAAAATCTCTAATTTTGATGCAATCGCTTCGAATATAATATTTGATGGAGATATCCCAACTTTCATTGACTATGAATGGGTTTTTCTTGAGCCATTGCCAAGAGACCTGGTGATTTTTCACTGTATTCATAATCTGTATCTGCACATTCTTCACTTGGAAGAATTTTACCCTTTGCACAGGGCATTGGAATTTCTTCATATTACAATTGGTCAGGAAGTGCTGCAGCAGGCTTGCAGTTCCTTTTTTCACTCCGTAATCAGTGAAGAAGATGGAAAAAGTTTTGCGAGTGCAAAGCAGGTTTGTTTAAAGGAAGAGAGAGATGTGCAATATTATATAGAAGAATCTAAAAATGCCCATGAGCAGTGGGAGATATGTGCGAATAACTGGAAGAGTGCAGTGAAAAGCTATGATGAGCTGCAGGCAACATGCAATGAGATAGAACGCTACTGGAAACAGTCTTCACAGGCGAATGCACAGTTGAATGCTAAGTTGCTTGCGGCAGAAGCAGCTTTGACACAGAAGACACAGGAAGAGCAGATCCATCAGCAGGAAATTCAGCAATGGAAGACAGCATACGAGACGGTGATCAACTCCAGGACATGGAGAATTGCCGGAAAGATTAAAAAGATTTTTGGTAGGGGATAATGAAAAAGAGATTATATTATATTGATGCAATAAAAGTTTTTGCATTAATACTTGTTTTTGTATGTCACTTTACGCGTAGTCTTGAAAAAAACGGGGTAGGATACTTGTGTAAAGTTTTACCGGATCAAATCTGCAATTTGTATATAGGATCGTTTGGGGTAAGTTTGTTTTTTATTGCGTCCGGGGCATCATTGATGTATGTCTATGGTGATAAATTAGAAGTTAAGACTTATTTAAAAAAAAGGTTTTGGGGTATTTATCCCATGTTTTGGCTGGGGTTTATGTTGGCAACAGGTATTTCGTTTTTCCGGAATCAAGGACTGAATCCAGACATACCAAAGTGGAAGATTCTATTCAGCCTGGTAGGGTTTGACGGAAACGCACTATGGTGGGGGGCAAACTTTTATCAGTTGGGCGAATGGTTTTTATCAGTGATTATCTGCCTGTATCTGTTGTTCCCGCTTCTCAGAAAGTTTGTAAAAAGAAAACCGTGCGTAACTATGGCGGCAGCGATTCTGATGTTGATTTGCTGTATGATATGGTTCCGGTCAAAGCTTCCAATTGAGTGTCTGGTGTTCTCAAGAGTGCCGGAATTTTTATTTGGTATGATTTTTATGGAATATATAAAAAAGGTCAGACTGTGGCAGTTTGGAATCGGTATTTTGGGACTGATTCTTACTACGTTTATTTCCTTAAGTAATATTAACGTGATGATACAGACTGTTGTTGTGGGAATCAGTGCATTTCTGTTTCTTGCATTTTTGGCACAGAAGGCAGAGCACTGGAGGGGAGTGAAAAAAATCAGCCTATTAGGCGGAAAATATTGTTATGCTTTTTTCCTTACACATCATTATATGACAGAGTGGTTGACCGAACGTTTTTCTGGAAGAGTTTTTGGAAGAACAGAAGTATATTTGCTTTTTATCATCTGTTTTATTGCTGTGCTTGTAGTGACAGGGCTGCTGTATCGCATGAATGTTGCGGTGGTAGGATTTTTAAGAGAAAAGAGTGAATAAGGAGCAGGGCGCTGAACCGATAATTGAGAGAGGAATGATTATGGCAGACTGCATTTATGAGGTGAAAAGAGAAAGGTTTCATCTGAATCAAAACAATAAATATATTCTGCAGGGTCTTTGGCCGAAAGAAAGCAAAGCAGAAGCATATCTGGACCATGAACCAGTGGAGGTTATAATTGAGGAACAGACAGATATCGGAGCTATGGAAAGATTTAAGGATAAAGACCGGATTGATGCATATCGAGTCACGATTGTTGTAAATCTGCCTGAAAATCTGGAGCGATACCGCGAACTAAATATATATGCGGCAGGAGCGGATAAAAGGATCAATTGGTTTTCCGTAGCAGTAAAAGAGTTGAGAAAAAAGCAAGGAAGGCCGAATGTTTTTCTGGAAGAGATAAATTGGAATCGGAAGGAACGATCTTTGCAGATCCGGGGATGGGCGGTATATAAGACTGGTGTGCAGCTTCGAGTTTATGATGAGAAAAAGAAGCAGATCAATCCTCAGCTTGTATGGAACAACCGACCAGATGTGGAAAGTCTATATAAGGAAAGAAAGATTGATTCTAAATGTGGATTCTTTTTGAAGATGGATCAGGTACAGGGAAATACGATCTATCTAGTTTTTGGGGCAAAAGATACAAAACAAGTATATCCGATTCATCTGGGACGAATCGCTGCTGCAAAAGACAAGGGTGCCGTATATTGGAAAAAAGGAAAGCGATACTTGCGATTGTATGGAATGCATGCGCTGATCAAAAAAGCAGAAGAGAAGGTGGCTGGATGGAAAGATCGTCCTTTACCGTATCAAAAATGGCTCCTACTTCATCTCCCGACGGAGACTCAACTGCAGCAGCAAAGGAAGAAGAAATTTGATTATCAACCCTGTTTTTCCATTGTTGTTCCTCTTTACAAAACACCCAAGGAATATCTGGAACAAATGATAGAATCTGTAGAAAAGCAGACTTATGAAAATTGGGAGCTGTGTCTTTCAGATGGAAGCGGTCCAGCTTCGCCACTGAAAGATATCCTAAGGCAGTATACGAAGAAAGATAAAAGAATCCGTGTTGTAGAACATGAAAGGTCGCTGCAGATTTCCGAAAACACCAATGCTGCGATTGGGTGTGCTAAAGGTGATTTTTTGGTTTTTATGGATCACGATGATGTGTTGTGCAGCCACGCGTTGTATGCTTGTGTTGAGGCACTAAACAAAAATCCAAAGCTTGAAGTACTTTATTCAGATGAGGATAAGATGACGATGGACGGGCATAAGTTCTTTCAGCCACATTTCAAGCCGGATTTTAATCTTGATTTATTGTGTAGTGTAAATTATATATGCCATCTGTTTGTTGCTAAAAGAGATTTTGCAAAGAAAGTAGGGTTACTGAGAAGAGAATTTGACGGAGCACAGGATTACGATTTTATTTTACGATGCGTGGAAGCTACAGATCAGATTTATCACATACCTCAGATTCTGTATCATTGGAGAAGTCATGAGGATTCTACGGCGGAGAATCCGGAAAGTAAATCGTATGCTTTTGAGGCGGGAAGGCAGGCTGTACAAGCACATTATGACCGGCTTAAAGTGAAGGCGGAGGTTGTATGCGGTGAGTATCCTGGTTTGTATCGAACGAAATATAAATTTCAGGAGAAACCATTGATTTCGATTATTATACCGAATAAGGATCACATTGAAGATTTACAGAGATGCATGGATTCCATAGATACAAAATCCTCTTACAGAAATTATGAGTATATTATTGTGGAAAATAATAGTACGGAGGAGAAAACATTTTCATTTTACAAGAAATTAGAGGAAGAAAATGAAAATGTGCATGTGGTATATTGGAAGGGGGATTTTAACTATTCGGAAATTAATAATTTTGGAGTAGGCTATGCAAAGGGTCAGTATCTTTTGTTACTGAACAATGATACAGAAATCATTAATTCCAATTGTCTGGAAGAGTTGTTAGGATATTGTATGCGGCCGGATGTGGGAATTGTGGGGGCGAGACTTTACTATGGCGATGATACCATCCAACATGCAGGTGTAGTGATCGGCTTTGGCGGCATAGCGGGACACTGCTTTGTACAGCAGCCGCGTTCATCCAGTGGATATTGTCATAGAATTATATGTGCACAGGATTACAGCGCAGTAACAGCAGCGTGTATGTTAGTAAAACGCTCTGTCTTTGAAGAGGTAGGCGGTTTGACATCTGAACTGCAGGTGGCGTTTAATGATATTGATTTTTGCTTGAAGGTTCGGAGGGCCGGTTACCTGATTGTGTATAATCCCTATGCGGAACTTTATCACTATGAGTCCAAATCAAGAGGACTTGAGGATACACCGGAGAAGGTGGAACGCTTTAATCGGGAGATTGCGGCAATAGAAAGGAGATGGCCGGAAATTCTAAAAAATGGTGATCCTTATTATAATCCCAATCTTTCGCTGGAAACGCAGGATTTTTCTTTGAAGAGGTTAAAGTAGATATGAGAGAGACAATAAAATGGAGGATGAGAGTATGAGAATACTGGTAACAGGAGTCAAAGGTCAGTTGGGGCATGATGTCATGAATGAACTTGCAAAACGTGGTCACATTGGAATTGGCGTTGATATTGAAGAAATGGATATCACCAGTCCGGAGGCCTGTGATCAGGTAATCAAAGAAGCAGATGTGGAGGCTGTCATCCACTGTGCGGCCTATACTGCAGTGGACGCCGCAGAAGAAAATGTGGATATCTGCCGTAAAGTGAATGCATATGGTGTGGAAAATATCGCAAAAGTATGCAGGGAACTGGATATTAAGATGATGTATATCAGCACTGATTATGTTTTTGACGGCGAAGGAACCCGTCCATGGGAGCCGGATGACGTTCGTGCTCCATTAAATGTCTATGGAAAGACAAAATGTGAAGGGGAAATTGCCGTAGAGCAGAATGTGGAAAAGTTTTTCATTGTGCGGATTGCATGGGTATTTGGTGTGAACGGGAAGAACTTTATTAAGACAATGCTGAATCTTGGGAAAACACATGATACCATAACCGTAGTAGACGATCAGATCGGATCACCGACCTACACCTATGATCTTGCGAGACTTCTGGTCGATATGATTGAGACTGATAAGTACGGACGTTATCATGCAACGAATGAAGGCTTATGTTCCTGGTATGAATTTGCACAGGAGATCTTCAGACAGGCAAATATGAAAGTCAATGTTGTTCCGGTCAGCAGTGAGGCCTATCCGGCAAAGGCAAAACGTCCGCATAACAGCCGGATGAATAAAGATAAGTTGGAGAAAAATGGTTTTTTACGTCTTCCTTCCTGGCAGGATGCATTGGGACGTTATTTGAAGGAAATCATGTAACTGACAGAAGAGGGTAACAGTGTCCGAAAAGAAAATGTGTTTGCATATCTGACGGATGGAAGAGCTAAGGGGTGTCGGTGATGCGGCACCCTTTTGTGTTAAAAACAAAAGAATCAAGAGAGATAAGTTGTGATGAAGAAGGAGAGTTCTATGTACGAATCAAAGACCTGTAAAAAATCAATCATTTTGCTGACCGGTCTTCTTCTGGTTTCGTGTCTGTTTATCTTCCGGGCGTTTCTGTTTGGAAATCAGCTTTTGGCTTTTACAGATATTGGGTCCGATACTTATGACCAGTATCTCATGCATTATCAGACAATTATTAATCATTTGCAGGAGGGCAGTTTTTCGCTGTGGGATTTTAATAATGGTTTTGGGATTAATATGTTTTCACTGAATATGTTTGATCCGTTTTTGCTGCTCCTTTATCTGTTCGGTACTCTTTTTGGGGCGGATAAGATTTATGGAATGCTGATTTTTTTACAGATTCTGCGTATTGTACTGGCGGGACTTTCTCTCTATGGATTCCTGTCTTGCTTTGCCCTTTCAGAAAAAAGCAAGCTTTTGTCCGCTTATGCCTATGGATTATGCGGTTATATGATAGTCTGGGGACAGCATTATCAATTTGGGAATGTTGTAATCTGGCTGCCGCTTCTTCTTATGGCGGCAGAGAAGGCGTATAAGAAGACGATATGGCTTTTAGGGCTCACGCTTTTTTGCTGTGTATGCAGTATCTCTTCTTTGTATTTTGCGTATATGCAGTTTCTGGTGCTTGGATTTTACCTTCTGTTTCGGACCGCCTGGCGGGGGCGCCTTTTCTGTGCAGAGGGACTGAAGAAGGTTGGAAAGGCGTATGGTTCCATGATTTTAGGGATCGGTATGGGAATGTTTTCTCTTCTGCCATCTGCTATGATGCTTTTGAATGTATCTGGCCGTGTAGGAGGAGATTCCATTGTCACGAAAATTTTGCGTGAAATAAGACCGTATGAAAGAGCGTATTACGTGACGCTTATGAAGCGTTTTTTTTCCAGCAATCTTCAGGGAATCAATGCGTATTCCGGTTATTCGAATTACTATGAGGACAGTAATGTTTTTCTATCCGTTCTGTTTTTGTTTGCTCTGGTGCAATTTGTGTTTTTGTTTTTTCGCAGAAAATATACAGTAAAACAGAGGATATTGTTGGCGGCCGCTTTTGGAGTAGGCGGAATACTGCTGCTGCTTCCGGTTGGAAGTCTGGTATTTAATGGGTTTTCCTATCCATTCTCCAGACATACGTTTGTTTGTCTTCCCTTTTTTGCATGGATGATGGCAGATGTTTTGCAGGAAATTTTGGAAAATCAACGGTTATGTCTGCCGCTGCTGCTTGTTTCGATGTTCGCAGTTGTTGGCGAATATGTTCGTATTTATCTGGGGCATAAAGGAAGCCTGGCGTTGTGTCTGGGAATTCTTGCATTCTTTATGGCAGGCTTTCTTGCAGGTTCCGCCCGTTTTCGTTCGCACAGGATGCGGACGGTTTCCACAGCAGGGCTTGCAGTTACTCTGATACTGACTATGAGTGTGGATGCATATTATTCTTATAACTGCCAACGGGCGATACTTGAGAAAGCACCATCGGAATATTTTGAACGTTTGTATGAGCCTTCGGTTAAAGAAGCGTTAAGTGAGCTTTCCAGGATGGATACTTCCTTCTATCGGGTGGAGAAGGATTATACCATTGGAACGGAGATTTCCTGTCTGAATTCACTGGCGCAGAATTACAGCGGAGTAAGTACGTATAATTCCACACTTAATACAGGAACGGCAGAGTTTCTTCAAAACTTCTGGCCCAGTCTTCAGGTTGAGAATGAAACACATCATAGTTTTGCGAACGCAGTCAATGATGATTTTCAGGCTTCTTTATGTCATGTAAAATACGTTCTTTCTGATAAAGCAGATTTTCAAGTGCAGGGCTATGAATTTTACCGACAGTTCGGAGATATTTATGTGTACCGGAATACTAACACCCAGGAGTTGGGAAAGTTTTATCAAACAGTTTTCACTACAAAAGCATATGAGAGTTCTTCGGTTTCTTTGGATAAAGAAGCGCTTCTTGCGGAAAATGTGTTGTGTGATACGATTCCTGCGTTGACACGCAGTTCTGACGAGATTTCTATTTATCAGAAACGTATAGAAGCGCAGGAGGAGCAGATTGTTCAGGAATTACAGGATGAATCGGTTATATTGTTAAAGTTTCCGCAATTGACGGGAAATGCACAGGAAAAATATCTGTTAGAATTTGAACTGTCTTTTCCGGAAACAATCGGAAAGCTTAAAGCTGAGGTTGGGGCACATACAACACATCTGACTGCGGGGGCAACACCAATCCATGTAGAATTGTCAGTACCCGGAAATGTCCGGGAGGTGCGGTTGATTCAGGCGGGGATTCCCAGTGCAGAACAGGCGGTTATTACAAATAAACGTCTTTCACGCTGTAAGGTCAGAAATCTTTCTGATTTAAGTCAGGGGATACATTTTGAAGCAGGTGAGAAGGACAGTATTGTTGAAGGAACAGCCAGGGTTTCGGATCAAGGGATTTTGATGCTTTCAATTCCTTATGAGAATGGCTGGCATGCTTATGTGGATGGAGAGGAGACAGAGATTCATCAGGTGAATTACGGGTTCTCCGGCATTTATCTGGAGGCAGGAGATCATAGGATACAGATGGTCTATCGATGTCCCGGATTTTCTTCAGGCGTTTTATGCAGTCTGTTTTTTTCCTTACTTGTAATTGGTATCTGGTGGAGACGCAGGAACGTTAAAGATTGATTTCTTGTACTAAATAGACTATAATCTATATGATACTAGAGCGTGTTTGAAAATTGCTTTCCACAAGATGTATTCCACAATTTGTGGGATATTTGGTTCAAATAAGGGAGGCGTAGCGGGCTACGCTGACCGAATTTGGGACAAATAGACCGCAAAGTGGGGGATGCAGATTGCGGGAATGAATTTTCAAACACGCTCTAGGGTCAAAAGGTTATGCGTTTCATGCTTGCATGAAAAAGCATGACTTTGGGACCCGTAAAATATGAGAAAGTAGCCCGGATAGGGCAGATTTCGAATGTTTTTAGGATTGCGGGAGCATGAAATGCGGAGCAATCCGTGTATCATAGGGGTCAAAATACCTTTTGACCCCAACATCATCTATATCTGAGTATACCGATTGCGGATAAAAGACGAAAGGTTGACGAAAATATGAAGAAAGTGCTTTTGTTAGGCGGTAATTATTTTCAGATGACTGCTACATTGGCGGCAAAGAAGTTGGGGTATTATGTGATTAGTGTGGATTATCTCCCGGATAATCCGGCGCATAAGTATGCGGATGAGTACCATAATATCAGCACCATAGATAAAGAAGCTGTCCTTAAGCTGGCGCAGGAAAAGAAGATTGACGGTATTGTCTCTTACGCCTCGGACGTGTCAGCGCCTACAGCCGCCTATGTGGCAGAGAAGATGGGACTTCCTACAAATCCCTATGATGCCGTGATGACCCTGACGCATAAGGACTTGTTCCGGCAGTTTATGAAGAAACATGGTCTGCGTATGCCGAAGGGAGACAGTTTTGTCGAAAAAGAAGGGGCATTGTCATTTTTCAGGAGATTGAGAAAGCCTGTGATGGTGAAGCCAATTGATTCTTCCGGAAGCAAGGGTGTCAATAAAGTATATACGGAAGAAGAATTTGACGCAGCCTACGAAGAAGCACTCTCTTATTCGATCGCAAAGCAGGTAATTGTGGAGGAGTTTATTCAAAAAACAGGTTACCAGATTGACGGGGACGGATTTCTCGTGGATGGCAGGATTGCATTTTTCGGTGTGATGGATCAGCATCACGATGCTGCATGTAATCTCCATGCACCGATTGGTCTGAGTTGTCCGTCCATACAGAAACAGGAATATCAGGAGAAGGCAAGAAATCAGATTCAGCAGATCTTTGAGCTGCTTCACATGAAGATGGGTGCTTTCAATTTTGAATATATCATTGGGGAAGATGGGGAGGTTTATGTGTTGGAGATCGGTCCCCGGAACGGCGGAAATTTGATCCCGGATGCAATCAAAGTTGCCAGAGATGTGGACATGGCGGCTTATACGATAAAAAGTGCAGTGGGAGAGGATTGTTCCGATTTGTGTGAAACGCCGGTTCATACTTGTACGTCCTCTTATATTGTGCATTCCACGAAGGATGGTATCTATAGAGGAATTGAGATTGATGAAAAGGTAAAAGACCGTATTGTGCAGCAGGCGATGTTTGCAGAGCCGGGGGACCGGATAGAGCGGTTCCGGAATGCGGCTTTTGGGATAGGCGCTATGGTTATTACCTTTGACAATGTGGATGAGATGTGTCAGATGGTTGACCATATGAACGATTATATAAAGGTGATTGTAGAGTGAGTGTAAGTACGATGAAAAAATTGATGATCCTGGGAGCTGGCTATACCCAGATTCCCCTAATTGAAGCGGCAAAACGTATGGGTTGTTACACAATTACTGCCAGTATTGATGGAGACTATCCGGGATTTCTGGCCGCCGATGAGGCTGCTTACGTAGATATCGCGGATCCCAGGGCAGTAGCGGAAAAGGCTGCCAAATTACAGGTAGATGGCGTCACAACCTGCGGACTGGATCTGGGAATGGCGGCAATCGGAGCCGCCTGTGAAGCGCTTTCGCTTCCAGGACCTTCTGCAGAGGCAGCGAGAAAAGCATCCAATAAGCTGGAGATGAAGAAAGCTCTGTCTGCAGCGGGGGTGCAGACCGCTCGTTTTGTGTGTATACACAATAAGGAAGAACTGCAGCGTGCGATGGAGCAGCTTCCCTTTCCGGTCATCCTGAAAGCGGTGGATCAGATGGGCAGCCGTGGAATTTTCCGCTGTAATACCAGAGAAGAGGTCTGGGAGAATTACAGTAAAACAATGGAGGCTACAAAAAAAGATTATTGTCTGTTAGAGGAGTTTATAGAGGGAGAAATTTTCGGCGTTGAGGCGATGATCCAACAAGGTGAGGTTGTCTATATGCTTCCCAATAATATAGAAGCGTTCCAAAGCACCACACCTACTCCGGTAGGGCATTCCGTTCCTTTTCGGGAACTGGATTCTCTGGGAACGCAGATCCGGGAACAGACAGAAAAAGCGATCCATGCCCTTGGACTGGATAATTGTCCGGTAAATTGTGACTTTATCAAAAAAGACGGAAATGTCTATGTGATAGAACTCACCGGACGTTCTGGAGCCACAGGATTGTCCGAGATGGTGGGGATTTATTATGACATTGATTATTATGAGATGATTGTCAGAATTGCTCTGGGACAACCTGTAAAGCCGTATTTTTCTGATCAGAAATGTGGTGTGCCGAATCTCACCCACACACTGATGTCGGAACGGACAGGAATTGTGCGGAGAATTCACAATTATAACAGGAGTTCGGAAGAGATTGTAGATTTGTCTTTTAACATAGAGCCGGGTGATTTGGTACACCCTTATACCAACGGCAGAGACCGGATTGGTCAGGTGATTTTGAAAGGTACTTCCCTGGAAGCCTGCGAGCGGAAGCTGCGTGAAGTCCTGTCTCATATCCGTCTGGAGTTGGAGGGGGACATTCCGCTTTATGAAACGGTGATTCACCCAGTCGATGACAGGGCAGGAAATCAATGCTATGTAAAGAGGGAAGATATGCTTCCGTTCTCTTTTGGAGGAAATAAAGTCCGCTTTGCCCAATATTATCTGGAGGATATGGAACGCCAAAGCTGTAATGGAATGATTATCTATGGGAATTACCATTCCAATCTCTGCAGAATTCTGGCGGCAGCCTGCCGCAGAAAGGGGATTCCCTGCAATATGGTGCATAACGTAGATGACGCAGACCCGAAGCAGAAGAGCAGCAATTCCTATCTGATTAAATCTATGGGAGTGAAGGAATTTCCCTGTCACAAATCCGGGATTGCAGAGGCGGTGAAAGCTGCCTGGGAAGATTTAAGACAGAGGGGATTCAATCCTTATTATATCTATGGAAACTGTTTTGGTCAGGGGAATGAGTGGATACCGATGCAGGCATACGCAGATGTTTATCAGGAAATCCTTGCATACGAGGAGCGGGAAAAACTGCATTTTGACTATTTGTTTCTGGCTTCCAGTACCAATATGACCCAATCCGGATTGCTTCTTGGACATTTGCTGGCGGGGGATACCAGAAAGATTATCGGAATCTCTGTATCCAGACAGGAAGCGAGGGCGAGAGAGGTAATTGCGGAAAATCTGCAAAGTTACAGTGAAAAACATCAGATTTTGCTGCCCTCCGGATATGAAACAGAGATTGAGCTTACGGATGCGTATCTGGATGGAGGATATGGAAACTGCGGAGAAAAGATTCAATCCGTAATGCGGGAAGCATATGAAAAAGACGGCTTGAATCTGGATGGCGTTTATACAGGAAAGGCATTTTACGGAATGCAAGAATATCTGAAAGCTCATGGGATACAAGGAAAAAAAGTGCTGTTCATTCACACTGGGGGTGCCCCGCTCTTCTTTGATCGTTTGCCAACGCTGTATCCTGATGTGTCTGACGAAGGTAGAAATACCTGTGAATCAGTGGAAAAATAGAAGGTTGAATTTGATGAACAATTGTGAGAGAATAAAAAAAGTGAAAAATTTCCCATGGAAGCTATTCCTTCTTCTGCACATCAGTCTGTTGTTCAGCTCTCTGAGCGGAGTGTGTTCTAAGATGGCAGCGAATCAGGAATTTCTTTCCATACCATTTTTCTTTTATTATGGTCTGGTACTTGTGATTATGTTCGGATACGCCATTGCCTGGCAGCAGATTTTAAAACGAATGCCGCTGACGGTAGCCTATGCCAACAAACCGGTATCCCTGATTTGGGGAATGGTATGGGGGACCCTGATTTTTAAAGAAGGGATTACCTGGAAGATGATACTGGGGGCAGTGATTATCTTTGCAGGAATCTGTCTGGTGGTGAGTGAAGATGAGTAAATATTCGATTGCAGTCTGCGTGCTGCTGTGTTCGGTACTGATTTCCTCAGTATCGCAGATTCTGCTGAAAACAGCAGCCAATAAGAACTATAAAACAAAAATTGCAGAATATCTGAATTTCCGTGTAATTGCAGCTTACGGAATGTTTTTCCTGTCCACAATCCTGACAATGCTGGCGCTGAAATACGTTCCACTGTCCATGTCACCGATTCTGGAGTCTTCCAGTTATATTTTTGTCAGTGTGATGGGATACTTCTTACTAAAAGAACGCTTTACCAAAAGAAAACTCACAGGCCTGGTCCTGATCTTAGTGGGGATTATGGTGTTTTCTTTGTGATGGACGGACGGAAAAGCGAGCGTTCTGCGGGGTGACCTGCAAAGTTCGCTTGCTTCTTCGCTTCTCCTCAGCTAACTTGCGTTCCCACTAAGCTCATCGCCAAAGGGCTCATGCTTAAGTGTTCACAGCAAGTGGATCTTCGGACGTGCTCCGAAGTCAGCGCGAACCCTTGCAGGTCACCCCACAGAACGCTCGCTTTTCCTGATATTCAGATCGAAAGAAAACACAGATATTTGATGGTGGTATTAGTTGGTTTAAAAAGCGATAAATGAAATTTTATGTTAGAGTATTTTGTACAATACGTTGAAATATGGGATTGTTCAAGTAGGAAAGTATCACTATGGTAAAAAAGTGTTATAATATGTTTGGAAATAGAAGGGAATTAAAAGGTATTAAGAAATTTTCCTGAACAGCAGAAGTTAGGAAATGAGTGTGTGGGGGCGTGGGGCGTCCGGAGAGATTTGCGCTGACTTCGGAGTGCGCCCGAAGATCCACTTGCTGTGAACACTTAAGTATGAGCCCTTTGGCGATGAACTTAGTGAGAACGCAAGAGAGTGGGTTGCAAAAATGCTTGTACCAAGATGTGCGGTCAAATTTGTGGTCTGTTGCTGCGCGATTTGGGAGGCGTAGCGGTGCTACGTTGACCAAATCGCACAGCAACAGACCACAAATTGGGACGTACAGATTGGTGCAATGATTTTTACAACACGCTCTGGCTGAGGGGAAACGCAGAAGCAAGCAAATTCACCGGACGCCCCACGCCCCCACACACTCATTTCCGTCCGTTACGTCAATAAAAATCCCAAGAGGAGGTACTAATGTTAGTTTCGATTGTGATACCGTGTTATAATTCGGAGCATACCATCGAGGAGGTGGTGGATCTTTGCATGGAGGAGTTTGCAAAGATGGAGAATTATGAGTGCGAGATGATACTTGTTAATGATTATTCAAAGGATGATACTTTTGGGGCTATTAAGCGTTGTGTGGCGAAGTATCCAAATGTGAAGGGGATCAATCTGGCTAAGAATTTTGGGCAGCATGCGGCAATTATGGCGGGACTTCACTATGTGGAGGGTGACCTGGTGGTTGGGATGGATGATGATATGCAGAACCATCCTTCACAGATCAGGGAATTTCTGGATAAGCTGGAAGAGGGATACGATATTGTCTTTGGTGTGTTTAAGGAACGAAAATTTTCCTGGTTTAAGAATCTTACGGGAGCGGTGAGCAGGTTTATGCTCTGGCATTTGCTGGATCGGCCGAAGGGGATACAGATGAGCAGTTTCTGGCTGGCAAAAAGGTATGTGATCGAGAAAGTGAAAGAGTATGAGGGAGAGCAGGTATTTATTCAGATTTTATTTTTCCGGACAACGCATAATATAGCCAATATTGAGATCGAACATTTTGAGCGGGAAGTAGGAATTTCCAATTACAGTTTTGGCAAGGGATTGAAGTTGTTTTTATCGTGTATTAATTTTACGGCACTGCCGCTGCGGCTGTCTACAATGTTCGGGGTTTTATTTTCAGGTGTGGGTTTTCTCGGGGCTTTGGTAGTGCTGATCCGGAAGCTGATTCATCCCGGAATTGCGGTTGGATGGTCCTCTTTGATGTGTGCCATGTTTGTGTTTTTTGGAATCCTGTTTCTGATGGTGGGAATACTGGGGGAATATATCGGAAAAATTATATTGAATGTAAATAAAACTCCCCAGTTTGTAGTCAGGGAGACTTTGAATGTTGCAGGGGACGAGAAAAATACAGAAGATTAAGAACGCAGTCGTTAGATGAGCAGGAGGTTGTCCGGTTTTTTTGAAGCGACAGGGTTGGAGGAATATATGATTGATTTTAACAGACCGCCTTTTGTGGGCAAGGAATTGGATTATATAAAGGAGGCTGTGGAGAACAAGAGGCTATGCGGGGATGGAATATTTACCAGAAAATGTTCTGACTGGATGGAGGAGCATTATCAGGTAAAGCATGTGATGTTGACGACATCCTGTACCCATGCATTAGAGATGGCGGCGTATCTTGCAGGCATTCAGCCTGGGGATGAGGTGATTATGCCTTCGTATACCTTTGTGTCAACTGCAGATGCCTTTGTGCTGCGGGGAGCAAAGATTGTATTTGTGGATATCCGCCCAGATACGATGAATATTGATGAGACGAAGATTGAGGCCGCAATTACAGATAAGACAAAAGCAATTGTCCCGGTACATTATGCAGGAGTAGCCTGTGAGATGGACACCATTATGGCATTGGCAAAGAAGCATCATCTGAAAGTGATTGAAGATGCGGCACAGGGTGTCAATGCCTATTACAAGGGAAGAGCTCTTGGAACCATTGGAGATTTCGGATGTTATAGTTTTCATGAGACAAAGAATTATACTATGGGAGAAGGAGGTGCCCTGGTTTTTCAGGATGATACATATCTGGAGGCGGCAGAGATTCTGAGAGAAAAGGGAACGAACCGCAGTAAATTTTTCCGGGGACAGATTGATAAGTATACCTGGATGGATTATGGTTCTTCTTATCTGCCTAGTGATATGAATGCAGCGTATCTGTATGCGCAGCTGGAGTCTCATGAAAAGATTGATCAGAGGCGGATGGATATTTACCGGTTTTACGCAGAAAAGCTGGCTCATTTGGCGGAGCGGGGACTGATAGAGCAACCGGTGGTTCCCAAGGAGGCTGCACACAATGCACATATGTATTATATAAAAGTAAAAGATGTGGATGTGAGAACAGAGCTGATTCAATACATGAAAAAGAAAGGAATTATGTGCGTATTTCATTATGTTCCGCTGCATTCTTCACCAGCGGGATATAAGTTCGGCAGATTTTCAGGTGAAGATTGTTATACGACAAGAGAAAGTGAGCGGTTAGTACGTCTTCCGATGTATTACAGTCTTACAAAAGAAGATATGGAATATGTGGTGGATTCTTTACTGAATTTTCCGGGATTTTCAGGATGAGAGGTGTTTATGGCAGGACAGGATATGTTACGTTTTATGAAAAAAATACAACCCTATAATATAGTAAAAGGACTGCGGTATCTGAAGCATTATGGTCCGAAAGAGTTTTTTATTCGCCTTTCCGAGCGGATGGAGCCGGAAGAGATTCCTTATGGTCCGTGGTATGAAAAGCACAGAGTAAAATCTGAGGAGTTAGAGCGGCAGAGACGGCATCATTTCCCATTCATGCCTCTGATCAGTGTGGTGGTTCCGGCTTATCACACTCCGGAGGTCTTTTTACGTGAAATGATTGAGTCATTAGAGCATCAGTCTTATGAAAATTGGGAACTTTGTATTGCAAACGCAAGTCCGGAGAATGAAAAGATGGGAAAAATCCTTCGCGAATATATGAAAAAGGATTCCAGAATACGAGTAAAGGAGCTGGCAGAGAATCTGGGAATTGCAGAAAATACCAATGCAGCTTTTGCGCTGGCTTCCGGAGAGTTTGTGGGACTTTTGGATCATGATGATTTACTGGCACCAGATGCGCTTTATGAGATTGCAGCACTTTTGAATTCGGATGAAACATTTGATGCGGTCTACACGGATGAAGATAAAGTCACAACGGAGCTTAGCGAGCATTTTCAGCCGCACCTCAAACCGGACTTTAATTTAGATCTGTTACGTTCCAATAATTATATCTGTCATTTCTTTGTGGTCAGACGTACGTTGGTAGAGCAGTGCGGAGGTTTCCGCAGAGCGTATGACGGAGCTCAGGATTATGATTTTATTTTCCGATGTGTGGAAGGGGCAAGAAGGGTTGGTCATGTTCCTAGAATTCTGTATCATTGGCGTACCCATAAAGCATCGACTGCGGATAATCCGGCGAGTAAGATGTATGCCTTTGAGGCGGGAAAACGGGCGATTGAAGGTAATCTGGAGCGGTGTGGAGTGAAAGGTGCAGTGGTAACCCACACTTCGGATTATGGCTTCTATAATGTGACGTATCCGGTAAAAGATAATCCCCTGATTTCCATCATTATTCCAAATAAAGATCAGAGGGATACGCTGAAACAATGCCTGGATTCGGTAGAAAGAAGGTCCACATACCAAAATTATGAGATTCTGGTTGTGGAGAATAATAGTGAAGAGGCGGAAACCTTTGCGTATTACGAGGAACTGAAGCAGAAAAAAAATGTGAGAGTGCTGACCTGGGGAGGAGAATTTAACTATTCTGCGATCAATAATTTTGCAGTCCGGGAGGCGAAAGGTGAGTACCTGGTGTTCCTGAACAATGATATTCAGGTGATAACACCGGGATGGCTGGAAGAATTGCTGGCAAACTGTCAGCGGCCCGAAGTTGGAATTGTGGGCGCAAAGCTATACTATCCGGATGATACGATTCAACATGCAGGCGTTATCATAGGAATGGGAGGAGTTGCAGGTCATGCCTTCCGGGGAATGAAGCGGAGCAGGACCGGGTATCTCCACAAGGCATCTTTACAGATGGATTACAGTGCAGTGACAGCTGCGTGTATGATGGTAGAAAGAAGTGTATTTGAAGCAATCGGCGGATTTGAGGAAGCGCTGGTAGTTGCTTTTAACGATGTGGATCTTTGCCTTAGAGTCTGTCAGAAGGGGTATCTGGTAGTCTACAATCCTCATGTGGAGTTGTATCATTATGAATCAAAATCACGTGGAGCGGACGACTCAAAAGAAAAAGTGAATAGATTTAAGCAGGAGACAGAATTTATGAAAACCAGATGGAGGGATCTGCTGAAAAAGGGAGATCCGTATTATAATAAGAATCTTACACTGAGTAAATGGAACTACTCACTTCGGGCATAAAGGAGAATTAGTATGCGGGAAGTATCCGTGGTAATACCAAATTACAATGGAATCGAATATATAAAGACATGTCTGGATGCCTTACAGAGACAGACCTATGGAAAGGTTCCCATCGTGTTGGTTGATAATGGTTCAACGGACGGCAGCAGGGAATTAGTGGAAACATCCTATCCGCAGGTGAAGGTGATTGTATTTCCGGAGAATACCGGATTTTGTCATGCAGTAAATGTCGGAATTCTGGAGACGAATTCTCCATATGTGATTCTGCTTAATAATGACACAGAGGTGGCACCGGATTTTGTGGAGAAGCTTCTAAGCGGTATTAAAAAGAGAAAGAAGGCATTCTCCTGTGCGGCCAAAATGATTCAGTTTAGGAACCGGACACTTTTGGATGATGCTGGAAATTATTATAATGCCTTCGGGTGGGCGTTTGCCCGCGGGAAAGGAAAACCGGTGACGCTGTATGAAAAACCGGAGAAGATTTTTGCTTCCTGTGCCGGGGCAGCGATTTACCGCAGAGCGGTGTTGGATAAAATCGGCTTGTTTGATGAAGAGCATTTTGCATATCTGGAGGATATTGATATTGGTTACCGGGCCAGAATATATGGATATCAAAACTGGTATCTGCCGGATGCAAAAGTATATCATATCGGCAGCGGAACCAGCGGTTCCCGATATAATTTGTTTAAAATCCGCTATTCTTCGCGGAATAATATCTATATGATCTATAAGAATATGCCTTTCGGTCAGATTCTTTTGAATTTTCCGTTTTTGTTTTGTGGATTTCTGGCAAAAACGCTGTTTTTTTCCCGGAAAGGTTTCGGAAGAGAGTATCTTGCCGGTATGAAAAATGGAATATCTCTGGCAAATAAGGCCAAAAAGAACGGGAAAAAAGTGAAATTCTGCCGGAAAAATCTGTGGAATTATACAAAAATACAGATAGAATTGTGGAGAAATCTTATAAAAAGATTTCAATAGACAGAAAGTGTTAAGAAAATATTTAGTTGCTCTTTCTGGAAATATATTGTATAGTTAGTTCTATGGTGATGTCTGATACATCAGGCATGTCCGTTTAGATAGTTTCTGATAAAGATCATTTGGATCTGTTATCCATTTTGAAAGGTGAATCAGAATAGTGATTAAAGATAACCAGAAGTATTTTAACCGATTACAGGTTGTTCTTGACGCGCTGGTGATCGCATTCTCTTATTGGCTGTCCTGGGTTGCGAAGTTTATGCTGCCTTTTTTTGGAAAAGTGGAAAAGGGGGCGCTGCCCTTTGTGACCTATATGCAGCTGCTGATTCTTATCGTACCGTGTTATTTGATTTTATATTATGGCTGCGGCCTGTATACGCCGAAGCGGGTGCAGGGACGCCGATTGGAGTTTGCTAACATTGCCAAGGCAAATTTGCTGGGGTTTTTAAGTATCACTCTTGTGTTGTATATGATCAAGGAAATGCATATTTCACGTACGATGCTTGGTATTTTTCTGGTGATTAACAGTCTTCTGGAATTGCTGGAAAGGAATGCAATTCGCTATGTACTGCGCAAGATGCGTAAGAAAGGATATAATCAAAAACATATTTTGCTGGTAGGCTACAGCAGAGCCGCCGAAGAGTATATCAACAGAATTATAGAAAATCCTCAATGGGGCTATACGGTGCGCGGCATTTTGGATGATCATGTTGAGGCAGGTACGATATACAGAGGAATTAAGGTTGTGGGCAGAATTGCAAATCTGCCGGTGATTTTGCCGGAGAATAAGCTGGATGAGATTGCCATTACTCTGGGGCTGAATGAATATTTCCGTCTGGAGGAGATTGCAGCATTATGTGAAAAGTCAGGTGTCCATACGAAGTTTATACCAGACTATCATAATATTATACCGACGAAACCCTATACCGAGGATTTGCTGGGACTTCCGGTAGTGAATATCCGATATGTCCCTCTCTCGAATACATTTAATGCAATGGTCAAGCGTTTGATGGATGTAGTTGGATCTCTTTGCTGTATTATTTTATTTTCTCCGATTATGCTGGCTGCATGTCTCGGGATAAAGCTGACTTCGCCGGGACCTCTGATTTACCGTCAGGTACGGGTGGGACTTCACAACAGAAGTTTTGAGATGTACAAGTTCCGTTCTATGGAAGTTCAGCCGGAGACAGAGGAAACAAAGGCGTGGACAGTGAAAAACGATCCAAGGGTTACCGGAATTGGAAAATTCATGCGGAAGACCAGCATTGACGAATTACCGCAGTTGTTTAATGTGTTAAAAGGTGATATGAGTCTGGTAGGTCCGAGGCCTGAACGTCCATTTTTTGTAGAGAAATTCCGTGAAGAGATACCAAGATATATGGTGAAACATCAGGTGCGGCCGGGAATGACCGGCTGGGCGCAGGTGAATGGTTACCGGGGCGACACTTCCATTCGAAAAAGAATCGACTGTGATTTGTATTATATTGAAAACTGGACCTTAGGGTTGGATATAAAAATTCTGTTTCTGACGGTGTTCCGTGGTTTTGTCAATAAAAATGCGTACTAAGGAGAAAGAGGAAGGAAAGATGGCAAAAAAAAGAGTAAATAAAAAGAGTCGGGCGTATAGAAGAAGACGAAGAAGACGGATTATATTTGGACTTGAATTACTCGTGCTTTTGTTAGTTGGCTGCGGTTTGTTTGCTTATGCATATATAAACTCGAAGATGAATAAGATGCAAAGTGATGAATTGGATTTCAGTAATGTCGGGATCAATCCGGAAGTCTTGCAGGGTGAGAAAGAAGACGAGGAAAACGGAGCAAAGGGAACTCAGTTGATTGCGCTTGTAGGTATGGACAGTCGTGATAATTCGTTGGAAGCAGGCAATAACAGCGATACGATGATTATTGCCTGTATTGATCATGATAATAAGTGTATAAGGCTTGTATCTCTGTATCGTGATACCTGGCTGAATGTATTCAAAAAGGATGAAAATGGTGAGTATTTGAATCGTTATACAAAATGTAATGCTGCATATGCGGTTGGCGGAGCAGAGCAGATGCTTACGATGATGAATAAAAATCTGGATTTAAATATCACAAGTTATGCGGCAGTAAACTTTAAGGCGCTTTCTGAGGCAATTGATTTACTTGGCGGACTGGATATTGACTTGACCCGTGAGGAGCTGATACATCTGAATAATTATAATAAGGAGACATCGAAAGTGGCCGGTGTGGACTATGAGGAAGTTGATGTGCCGGATAAGTCTGAGCTGGATGGCGCACAGAAGATGACCTTTCATCTGAATGGTACACAATCAGTTTCTTATGCACGTATTCGTTATACTGCAGGAAATGATTTCCGAAGAGCCGCGAGACAGAGATTGGTGATTGGAAAAATAATGGAAAAGGCTAAGAGTGCTGATTTATCCACTTTGAATGATATTATGGATGCTGTATTTCCTATGGTTAAGACATCTTTGAAAAAGCAGGAGATTATTAATTTGGGCATGAATTTGCTCAGTTATGATATGGGTGAACAAACCGGTTTTCCATTTGACCATCTGGAAGGTGAGAATGTAAAGAATGCAATGGATGGTAATGACTGTGTACTTGCCGTAACTTTGGAAACAAATGTTGTGAAACTCCATAATTTCTTGTTTCCACAGGATACGACCTATATCCCTTCCGCAGAAGTAAAGGAATATAGTGATTATATTATCAACCAGAGCGGATATGGAGTTGAGAGTATTCCGTCACATTCAGAGACAGGAGAGATTCCGCAGGGATGAGAGTGATGAATTCGTATATAGTAGATGTTTTAATACCAACTTGTAAACCAAATAGTGATTTTTCAGAACTGCTGCGCCAAATTGCGCAGCAGTCTTATCCTGTGAGGAATGTCATTGTGGTAAATACGGGGAAACAGTATTGGAAGCCGGAATGGGAGACACTAGTTCCGAATCTGTATGTGAAGCATATTATGCCGGAAGAATTTGATCACGGCGGTACACGTCAGTGGATGGCAGAGGCTTCAGATGCAGATATTTTGTTGTTTATGACACAGGATGCGGTTCCGGCGGATCATTATCTGGTAGAGGAACTCATAAAGACTTTTGCCATGCCGTCTGTACGTGCTGCGTATGCCCGTCAGCTTCCAAAGCCGGACTGCAAGCTTCTGGAACGTTTTACTAGAAATTTTAGTTATCCGGCCAGATCTGATATCAAGGATAAAGATGATCTTCCGACTGCAGGCATTAAGACGTTCTTTTGTTCCAATGTCTGTGCAGCTTATGACCGAAAGACTCTTGAGAAGCTGGGAGGGTTTCCAAAACGTACTATTTTTAACGAGGATATGATATACGGAGGCAATCTGGTCAGAAATGGATACGCAATCGCCTATGCTGCAGATGCGAAAGTGCTGCATTCGCACAATTATTCCTGTAAAAAGCAGTTTCAGCGAAATTTTGATCTAGGGGTATCTCAGGCGGAGCATCCCGAGATTTTTTCGGAATATCCATCAGAAGGGGAAGGAATAAAACTGGTAAAAAAGTCAGCCGCATATGTCTGCAAAGTAGGAAGACCATGGCTTTTGGTAAAACTTTTCTTTCAGAGTGCAGCAAAATATATGGGATATTTATTAGGAAAACACTATCAGATACTTCCGGACGTTGTGATAAATTGCTGTACAATGAATAAGAACTATTGGAAAGATATTCGGCAAAGTATACAAAAATAAGTAGAACGGCAAAGGAAAGAGGCTGAAAGGACAGTTGGTTGTTTACAAATAGAGAAGAATCTGTTATGATGGGAAAGATTAAGCCACATTTGAAGAGGTAACAGAGATGGTTGAAGGAGAGCAGAGGTATTCGAAGATATTCGGGTATGTCTGCTCACATTAGATGGAAAAGGAGAGATCACAATGTGTGGAATTGTTGGTTATATAGGTGAAGAGCAGGCAGCACCGATTTTGCTGGATGGACTGGAGAAGTTAGAGTACAGGGGATACGATTCTGCAGGAATTGCTGTCTATGACGGCGAAAAGATCCATATGACGAAGGCAACCGGAAGATTAAAGGTTTTATATGATATGACTTGCGGCGGCAGTACGATGCCGGGAACTTTGGGAATCGGACATACACGTTGGGCGACACACGGAGAGCCGTCAGATGTCAATGCACATCCGCATTTTAATAAAGAGCATTCTATCGTGGTAGTACATAATGGAATTATTGAGAACTATATGAAATTGAAGAAAAAGCTGGAGTCCAAGGGTTACGAATTTCTTTCTGAGACGGATACAGAAGTAATTGTTCATATGTTGGATTATTATTATAAGGGAGATCCGATGGAGACAATTACGAAGATTATGCATCGTATGGAAGGCTCCTATGCACTCGGCATTATGTTCCAGGATCATCCGGAAGAAATTTATGCTGTTCGTAAAGACAGTCCTTTGATTGTAGGCCAGGGAAAGAATGGTAATTTTATTGCTTCTGATGCTCCGGCAATTTTAAAATATACCAGGAAGGTATATTTTATCCAGAATGAAGAAATTGTAAAACTAACAAAGGATTCCCTTGCTTTCTACAACATTGATGAGGAAGAACTGGAAAAAGAACCGACAACGATTGAGTGGGATATTAATGCAGCGGAAAAGGGCGGATATGAGCATTTTATGCTGAAAGAGATGTATGAGCAGCCAAAGGCAGTAGCTGATACGCTGAATCCAAGAATCAAAGACGGCGAGATTGTGATTGAGGAGCTTGAGATGTCGGATGAGGAGATCCGCAAAATCCGCAAAATCTATATTATTGCCTGCGGTTCTGCATACCACACCGGAGTGACGGCAAAATATGTCTTTGAAGGTCTGGCAAGAATTCCGGTGGAAGTGGATCTTGCTTCCGAGTTTCGTTATCGGAATCCGATTTTTGAACCGGATACCTTTGCCATTATCGTAAGTCAGTCGGGAGAAACGGCAGATTCTCTGGCAGCGCTGCGTGAGGCCAAAGCAAATGGTATCAAAACCCTTGGTATTGTCAATGTGGTGGGAAGTTCCATAGCACGTGAAGCAGATAATGTGATGTATACCTGGGCAGGTCCGGAGATTGCGGTTGCAACAACGAAGGCTTACAGTACACAGTTACTTGCTCAGTATCTTCTTGCATTGAAGTTTGCAAAGGTGCGGGGAACCATTGATGAGGCTGCATGTTCAGCAATGTTGGAGGATCTCCGTCAGCTTCCGGAGCAGATTTCTCTGCTTTTGAGCCACAGAGAGAATATCCAGAAATTTGCAAACCGTTATCTGGCGACGGAGCACGTATTCTTTATCGGGCGTGGAATTGATTATGCGATTTCGCTGGAAGGTTCTCTGAAATTGAAAGAGATTTCTTATATTCATTCAGAAGCATATGCAGCAGGAGAGTTGAAACATGGTACGATTTCTCTGATTGAAGAGGGACGTCTGGTGGTAGCCGTATTGACACAGCCGGAATTATATAGGAAAGCAATCAGCAATATTCAGGAAGTAAAATCCCGCGGTGCATTTGTTATGGCTGTAACAACCGTTGGCAATACGGAAGTGGAGAAGGTAGCGGACTATGTAATCTATATTCCGGAGACTAATCCATACTTTACCAACTCACTGGCTGTGATTCCGCTCCAGTTATTCGGATACTATGTATCAATCGGCAAAGGGCTGGATGTGGATAAGCCGCGTAACCTGGCAAAATCTGTGACCGTTGAGTAAACAGTTTCACTGTTTTTTTCATGGTTTTTCACACATTCAACACAATTACCACGTATGATAAGTACATGAAGAGAGCAAATAGTGCGATGTTACTTTACAGGCAGAAGAGAGGTTAAAGTTATGAGTGAAAAATTCAACAATGACGAAAAAAGCCAGGAGATGATTGGCACAGGCAGCAGGGCAGATGCAGAAACCTTTGCAGAAACATATGAAAATGCTGGTATAGATGCAGATGTGGATATAAAATCCAATGTTGATATCGAGACAAACCGAAACACCAATCCAGGTGAGAATAACAATCCAGGTACGAATACAACCTATAGCTGGGTAAATCCAAGAATTAATCATGAGACGAGCGGAAACAGAACTCAGGCAGATGATATAGCAAAGCATGCGGTGGAGCATGTAAATGGCAGTAGTTCTTACGTACATCAGGCACAAGATACAACCGCTGGTTATCAGCAGTCCGGAAATGCAGATACAAGTTATCAGCAGACAAATCCAGACAGTAATTTTAATCAGACGGGGAAGGAACAGCAGCACACGTATTATAGTGTGAATAAGTCTATTGCAGAACCGTTTCATGAGAAAACCAGGAAACAAAAAAAGGTCCGTAAGCCGGGAACACCTATGAACATGAGAAAACGTTGGACGATCAATATTGCTATGGCACTTGTGTTTGGTCTGGTGGCCGGCAGCGTAACTTATGGTGTAAACTATGCAGGGAATAAACTGAATGGTGACGGCACTGCACCAGCGATTCAGAATACGGTGGTGGCTTCCGGAAATAAAAATAATTCGGATGGGGTCACCACAGCCAGTTCCACGAATAGTGACAGCGTATATAGTGTTTCTGAAGTTGCCAAAAACGCAATGCCTTCCATGGTGGCAATTTCCACAGAGACAGTTGAGACAGTCCAAAGCTTTTTCGGTACGTATTCCCAGACGGTTCCTGCCAGCGGAAGCGGTGTAATTGTGGGTCAGAATGAGGATGAGCTTTTAATTGCAACGAATAACCATGTAGTGACAGGAGCAACGAAGGTATCTGTAGCATTTATTGATGATACGACCGTAGAGGCCCAGATTAAGGGCAATGATGCTGATAATGATCTTGCCGTTGTAGCTGTGAACCTCTCTGATATTCCGGAAGAAACGATGAGTGCAATTAAGATTGCAACACTGGGAGACTCTGATGAACTGGAAATTGGGGAAGAAGTCGTTGCGATCGGAAATGCTCTGGGCTATGGACAGTCAGTAACAAACGGAATTGTAAGCGCCGTAAATCGTACAGTAAGCACACAGGATGAAGCAACTGGAGCAACAACGGAATCTGATGGACTGATACAGACCAATGCAGCTATTAATCCAGGCAACAGCGGCGGTGCATTACTGAACATGAGGGGCGAACTGATTGGAATTAACGAAGCAAAATATTCCAGTACCAGCGTAGAAGGAATGGGGTTTGCAATCCCTCTTGCGAAGGCAGAACCAATCCTTCAGAATCTGATGAGCATTCAGACCCGCAGTAAGGTAGATGATAACGATGCATCCTATATCGGAATAACCGGAAAAAATGTTTCGTCCGACACCAATAATGCCTACGGTATTCCGGTCGGTGTGTTCGTGGACTCTCTGGAAGAAGGTGGTCCCGCAGAAAAAGCAGGAATAAAATCCGGAGATATTATCACTGAACTGGACGGAAGAAAAATCACTACCATGAATGATCTGAAAGGTGCTTTGGAATATTACGCAAAAGGCGAAACCATAGAAGTAAAAATACAGCGCATGGGTGACGGCGAATACAAAGAACAAACCCTCACCGTAACCCTCGGAGCAAAATCCGACATGCAGACAACCACTCAAAATCAATCCAATCAACGTCAGCAGCAAAGGAATCCTTTCGGGGAATAAAAAATTTATAAATATAAATAATAACAACAAGAAAGTCAGGCTTCCGGCACTCATAAATCAATTTGCCGAAACCTGACTTTTCTTTTTAAACAGACCTGCTCTTTTCCGTCCTGTTCCTCCATAGTTTATAAATTCTTTACTTGTGGCAATACATAATATCATATATAATGAGAGAAGAAAGTGAGGAAAGTATCATGTCAGAAGACAAAGATAAGATAGATACGCTGTCTGGTTACGAAGAGGCAGCGGACAAACAAGCAGAGTGTAAACAGTCATCCGGGACAGACGATGACACACAATATGAAAAAGTCTGTTTTATGTGCAGAAGGCCTGAGAGTAAAGCCGGAAAGATGATTGATCTTCCCGGAAGTATTCATATTTGCACGGATTGCATGCAGAAGAGTTTTGATACCATGAATCAGGGAAATATCAACTACAACGATCTTCTGAACAATCTTCCGCCGAATGTGAGCATGATTGATCTTTCTTCCCTGCAGAACCAGATTCCTCCAAAGCAGCGGGTGAAGAAAAAAAAGGAGGAAAAGAAAGAAAAGCCAAAGAAAGAATTTTCGGTTCAGGACATACCTGCGCCGCATATACTGAAACGTAAGCTGGATGAATACGTGATTGGACAGGAAAAGGCCAAAAAAGTTATGTCGGTCGCTGTTTATAATCACTATAAGCGGGTATTTGCATCTCAGGAGGATGGCGTTGAGATTGAAAAATCCAACATGTTGATGATTGGTCCGACCGGTTCAGGAAAAACCTATCTGGTACAGATGCTGGCAAGACTTCTGGATGTACCGCTTGCGCTTACAGACGCCACATCACTGACTGAGGCAGGCTATATTGGTGATGATATTGAGAGTGTAGTAAGCAAGCTTTTGGCGGCAGCGGACAACGATGTGGAACGTGCGGAGCATGGCATCATATTTATTGATGAGATAGATAAACTTGCAAAGAAGAAAACTACGAATCAGAGGGATGTCAGCGGTGAGGCAGTGCAGCAGGGGATGCTGAAACTTTTGGAAGGAAGTGATATAGAGGTTCCGGTGGGGGCAAACTCGAAGAATGCCATGGTTCCTCTCACTACGGTGAATACGAGAAACATCTTATTTATCTGCGGCGGCGCATTTCCGGATTTGACAGATATTATAAAAGAACGTCTGAACAAAAAATCTTCTATGGGATTTCAGGGAGAGCTAAAAGATAAGTATGATGATGAACCGAATTTGTTGTCAAAGGTCACGGTGGATGATCTGAGAAATTTTGGAATGATTCCGGAGTTTCTGGGCAGACTACCGATCTTGTTTACGCTGGATGCGTTGACAGAGGATATGATGGTTCAGATTTTGAAAGAACCTCGGAATGCGATTCTGAAACAGTACCAGAAACTGCTTGCTATGGATGAGGTGAAATTGACTTTTGATGAAGGAGCATTGCATGCCATCGCAAAGACGGCTATGGAAAAGCATACGGGAGCGCGGGCGCTTCGGGCAATCATCGAGGAGTTTATGTTAGATATCATGTATGAGATTCCCAAGGATGATAATATTGGTGAAGTTGTCATTACAAAAGAGTATATTGAACATACGGGCGGACCTCAGATTTTGCTGAGGGGCCAGGAAGTGCAAAGGCTGGGCGTACATTAGAGCGTGCAGGAGAAAGGAATTCTCGAACACATTCCAAAGAGATGTTCCGGCAGAAAATAAAGCAAAGAGTTCATGAGAACAGAAAGGAGCAGGTATATGTCAACTGATTTTTTTGAAAATTTAGGAAAGACGCTTACTGAGAAGGCAAAGAGCGTTGGAGAAAGGACAGATGAGTTTATTGCAATCCAGAAGCTGCGCAGTCAGCAGAGTTCTTTGGAAAGTGAAGTAAAGAAGAACTATAAGGTGATTGGAGAAATGGTTTATCAGAAATTCCTGAAGGGCGAGCCATATGGTGAAGACATTGTAGAGTTATGTCAGGAAATTATTCAGCTTCAGAGCGAAATTGCAGAATGTAAAGAAACAATTGCGAATAAAAGAGGTAAAAATATTTGCCCGGCCTGCGGAGCAAGTGCACCCCGTGAGGCTGATTTCTGTATGAAGTGCGGATCTGCGATTCCAAAACCGGAAGAGACAGAAGATGCAAAATTTGAGGATGCAGAAGACATTTTTGAAGAGGATTTTGATGAGGAAGCTGATGAAGACAAGAGTGATGCTGCTGCTTCATCAGAAGAGCCTGAGGTGATGCCGGAAACAGAAGATGCCGGGATTACGGCTGAGGGTACGGAATTAAAAGAGGAGCAGGTATGATTTTTATCATCCTCTTATTGACTGTTTTTCTTGTGGATCTATTATTGAAGAAGTATGTGGAAGCAAAGGTAAAGAGCGGGGAAAGGCATCTGCTTGCCGGCGGGAAGATACTGGTGAGAAAGCTGCATAATGATGGTTTGGCTTTTGGAACGCTGTCGGAAAAACCGGAACTTATTGAACGGGGAACGGCAGGTCTTCTTGGAGTGTTGGCGGTTTACTTTGCATGGCTGCTCTGTCAGCCGGGAAAGAAAGTGAAAAAGACCGGAATCAGTATGGTGATCGGCGGCGGCCTTTGTAATTGGTTTGACCGTTTTCACCAGGGGTTTGTGACGGATTATCTCAGCATTCCATGTCGATGGAAAAAGCTGCAATCTATCGTCTTTAATCTTTCTGACATCTGTATCTTTGTGGGAAGCTTCCTGTATTTTGTGGGAAGTATTTTCGGTAAAGCAGGAAAGACGGAGGGCAAACGTTGAATAAAGAGAATCATGGAATCGTAGTAGCTGCAAAAGGTCTGGTGATAGGAGCCACGATGCTGGTTCCGGGAATATCCGGAGGATCTATGGCCATGGTTTTGGGAATTTATGACCGTCTGATTCAGGCGGTCAGTTCCTTTTTTAAGGATAAAAAGGGGAATTTGTTGTTTCTTGTTGAGTTTACGGCAGCCGCACTGCTGGGAATGTTTCTGTTGGCAAAGCCGTTGGAAATGTTGATGGGGAACTGTGAGAAACCTATGATGTATTTCTTTATCGGAGTGGTACTTGGCGGTTGTCCGATTATCTTCAGAGAAGCTGGAGTTGATTCCTTCTGCTGGAAAGCAGTTGGATATCTTGCACTTGGAGCGGTAATTGTGACCAGTCTTCGTTATCTTCCGGAGAATATGCTGGAGATGACGCCTGGAGGTGCGGCAGGATTTCTGACTCAGATTGCAGGAGGTGCGGTGATTTCAATAGCCTTGATTCTGCCTGGAATCAGTGTTACCTATATGCTCCTGGTTCTGGGAATGTATCGTAGGGTTCTGGAGGCAATTGGGAGTTTGAATCTTGGATATTTATTTCCTCTCGCTTTAGGACTTCTGATGGGTATCCTGCTACTGACGAAAAGTCTTGAGATTGCCATGAAGCGTTTCCCGCAGGCAACCTATATGATGATTCTGGGGTTTGTGCTTGGATCGGTTGGGCAGGTGCTTCCCGGAATTCCCCAGGGATATGAAATACTTACAGCATTTGCAGCGCTTGTACTGGGGTTTCTGCTTGTCTATAAGATCGGGTGAGTTTTCTGCATGAATGTGTATAAACAGTGCTTTTTGCAGGAGATAAGGAATTGTAGAGAAACAGGCAAGTCAAGATGCATGAGTTATTTTCCTACAGTTCCTAACTACGATTTGAATAAAAAATACAAAAAAGTATTGACATTTGTTCTGGAATTTAGTAGAATAGTTTCTGCAAGTGAGAAACACTTGAAAAGAGAAATGCAGGGATGGCGGAATTGGCAGACGCGCAGGCTTCAGGTGCCTGTGGTAGCAATATCGTGAGGGTTCAAGTCCCTTTCCCTGCACGTCCGGGATCATTGCAGATGCAGTGATCCTTTTTTGCTGTTTAGCAAGCAGAGATGTTGTGGGAAGCAATTTTCAAACTTGCTCAGAAAATTCAAAAAAGTGCGAAAAAAGTATTGACATTTGGAAGGGAATTTAGTAGAATACTTTTTGCAAGCGCAAAAGGTACTTGCGAAAAGAAGAAATGCAGGGATGGCGGAATTGGCAGACGCGCAGGCTTCAGGTGCCTGTGGTAGCAATATCGTGAGGGTTCAAGTCCCTTTCCCTGCACGTTTGGGATCATCGTAGATACGGTGGTCCTTTTTTGTTTCGTAAAAGTGCATAAAAAATATGGCTGCCGAAAGAATATTTTGACGATGAAAAAGGTTGAAATGCGTCGGGAAGTGTGGTAAACTCTTTAAGATTAAAGGAGACCAAATTCTCTTTTTTTTTGCGCAAAGGCAGATGAGCGGTATTTTTTTCAGAAAAGAGTTTGGGACACGAAACTCTTTGGCGTAAAATCAAATGCGGGAAAAAATAGAAGGTACCGTTTTTATGAAAGAAAGGAACAAGGTGGAATGATGAAAGCTTTTCTAATTCTAGAAGATGGACACGTATTCACGGGAACAAGTATTGGTTCTAAAAAAGAAATTATCAGCGAAATCGTATTTAATACTTCTATGACAGGATATCTTGAAGTATTGACGGATCCATCCTACGCCGGTCAGACTGTCTGTATGACATATCCGCTGATTGGTAACTATGGTATTTGTTATGAAGATCAGGAATCTTTAAGACCGTGGCCGGATGGATATATTGTAAGAGAATTGTCCAGAATCCCCAGCAACTTCCGTTGTCAGGACACTATTCAGAACTTTCTGAAACGTTTCGATATCCCTGGAATCGCAGGAATTGATACACGTGCATTGACCAGAATCCTTCGTGAGAAAGGTACGATGAACGGTATGATCACAACCAATGAAAACTATAATCTTGATGAAATCATTCCCCAGTTAAAAGCATATAGAACAGGAAAAGTTGTTGAAAAAGTTACCTGTTCCGAGAAAAAAGTATTAAAAGGCAAGGGATATAAAGTAGCCCTTATGGATTTTGGCGCAAAAAGTAATATCGCCCGTTCTCTGAATGAAAGAGGCTGTGAGGTTACGATTTATCCGGCACTGACCAGCGCCGAGGAGATTCTGGAAACGAATCCGGACGGAATTATGTTGTCTAATGGACCGGGAGATCCGAAGGAATGCGCATCAATCATCAAAGAAATTAAGAAATTATATGATTCAGAGGTACCGATTTTTGCTATTTGTCTGGGACATCAGTTGATGGCGCTGGCAACCGGTGCGGATACCAAAAAGATGAAATACGGTCATCGCGGCGGGAATCATCCAGTTAAGGATTTAGAGACAGGGCGCGTTTATATTTCTTCACAGAATCATGGATATGTGGTGGATACGGAAGCTCTGGATCCGAAAGTTGCGGAGCCGGCATTTGTGAATGTGAATGATGGAACTAATGAGGGATTGAAGTATATCGGTAAGAATATCTTTACGGTGCAGTTCCATCCGGAAGCATGCCCGGGTCCTCAGGATTCCGGATACTTATTTGACAGATTTATCAGTATGATGGGAGGGAATAAATAATGCCGAAGAATCCAGAAATCAAAAAAGTATTAGTGATTGGTTCGGGACCAATCATCATCGGTCAGGCTGCTGAATTTGATTATGCGGGTACACAGGCCTGCCGTTCTCTGAAAGAAGAAGGGATTGAGGTTGTATTGCTGAATTCCAATCCTGCAACCATCATGACAGATAAGGATATTGCGGACCGCGTTTATATCGAACCGCTGACCGTAGAGGTTGTAGAACAGTTGATTCTGAAAGAAAAACCAGACAGCGTACTTCCAACTCTGGGCGGTCAGGCAGGATTGAATCTGGCGATGGAACTGGATGAAAAGGGATTTCTGAAGAAACACAATGTTCGTCTGATCGGTACTACTTCCCAGACTATCAAAAAGGCGGAAGACCGTCAGGAATTTAAAGATACGATGGAAAAAATCGGGGAGCCGGTTGCAGCATCTTTGGTGGTTCATGATGTGGAGAGCGGTATTGCATTTACCAATAAGATTGGTTATCCGGTTGTTCTGCGTCCTGCCTATACCCTGGGGGGAAGCGGCGGCGGTATTGCCAACAATGAGGAAGAATTGATTGAGATCCTGTCCAATGGTCTTCGGCTTTCCCGTGTGGGAGAGGTTCTGGTAGAACGTTGTATCGCCGGATGGAAGGAAATTGAATATGAGGTTATGCGCGATGGTGCAGGAAACTGTATTACGGTATGTAATATGGAGAATATCGACCCGGTAGGTGTGCATACCGGAGACAGTATCGTAGTTGCGCCAAGCCAGACTTTGGGGGACAAAGAATATCAGATGCTGCGTACATCTGCACTGAATATTATCACAGAGCTGGGAATTACCGGAGGGTGTAATGTGCAGTATGCTCTGCATCCGGAAAGTTTTGAATATTGCGTTATCGAAGTAAATCCCCGTGTAAGCCGTTCTTCGGCTCTGGCATCCAAGGCAACCGGTTATCCGATCGCCAAGGTTGCTGCGAAGATTGCACTGGGTTATACCCTGGATGAGATTCCGAATGCCATTACCGGAAAAACTTATGCAAGTTTTGAGCCGATGTTGGATTACTGTGTGGTGAAGATTCCAAGGCTTCCATTTGATAAGTTTATCAGTGCGAAACGTACATTGACCACACAGATGAAAGCGACCGGAGAAGTTATGAGTATCTGTAATAACTTTGAAGGTGCATTGATGAAAGCAATCCGTTCGTTGGAACAGCATGTAGATTCTCTGATGTCCTATGACTTTACCGGATTGTCAGAGGAAGAATTGATGGAAGAACTGCATATCGTAGATGATATGCGGATCTGGAGAATTGCCGAGGCAATCAGACGGGGTATTTCTTATGAAGAGCTGCATACGATCACCAAGATTGATTTCTGGTTTATTGACAAGATCGCGATACTTGTGGAGATGGAGCAGGCACTGAAAACCAAAGAGTTGACAGAGGAACTTCTCCGTGAGGCAAAACGTCTGGAATTCCCGGACTACCTGATTGGAACATTAAGCGGCAAGACGGAAGAGGAAGTAAAGGCACTGCGTAAACAGTATGATATCACTGCAGCTTATAAAATGGTTGATACTTGTGCAGCAGAATTTGCGGCAACCACACCGTATTATTATTCCGTGTACGGCGGTGAAAATGAAGCAGTACAGACCAGTGACAAGAAGAAGGTACTGGTTCTTGGGTCCGGTCCGATCCGTATCGGACAGGGAATTGAGTTTGATTTCTGTTCCGTACACTGTACCTGGGCATTCGCAAAGGAAGGGTATGAGACAATCATCATTAATAACAATCCGGAAACGGTAAGTACAGACTTTGATATTGCAGATAAATTGTATTTTGAGCCGCTGACACCGGAGGATGTGGAAAATGTGGTAAATATTGAGCATCCGGACGGTGCAGTCGTACAGTTCGGCGGACAAACGGCCATCAAACTGACGGAAGCGCTGATTAAGATGGGCGTCAAAATTCTCGGAACATCTGCTGAGAATGTGGATGCTGCAGAGGACAGGGAGTTGTTTGACGGGATTCTGGAAGAGTGCCAGATTCCCAGACCGGCAGGTCATACTGTATTCACGGCAGAAGAAGCAAAGAAAGCGGCCAATGAACTGGGATATCCGGTTCTCGTGCGTCCCTCCTATGTTCTTGGCGGACAGGGGATGCAGATTGCAATCAACGATGAAGATGTGGAGCAGTATATCGGCGTGATTAACCGGATTGCCCAGGAGCATCCGATTCTTGTGGATAAATATCTTCAGGGAAAAGAGATTGAGGTCGATGCGGTATGCGATGGTGAGGATATCCTGATTCCTGGAATTATGGAGCACATTGAGCGGGCAGGTATTCACTCCGGAGACAGTATCTCTGTTTACCCGGCTCAGAGTATCAGTCAGAATGCAAAGGATACCATCGAAGAGTATACAAGACGTCTGGCACGTTCTCTGCATGTGATTGGTATGATTAATATTCAGTTTATTGTATGTGGAGAGGATGTTTATGTCATTGAGGTAAATCCACGTTCTTCCCGTACGGTACCGTATATCAGCAAAGTGACCGGAATTCCGATTGTGCCGCTGGCTACCAAAGTTATTTTGGGCTACAAGATTAAGGATATGGGTTATGAGCCGGGACTGCAGCCAGAAGCAAAGCATTTTGCTGTTAAGATGCCGGTATTTTCCTTTGAGAAAATCCGCGGTGCAGATATCAGTCTCGGACCGGAGATGAAGTCAACCGGTGAGTGTCTCGGTATTGCGGAGACTTTTAACGAAGCGCTTTACAAAGCCTTTCTGGGGGCCGGAATCAATCTGCCGAAACATAAGAACATGATTATGACCGTAAAAGATGCGGATAAGCAGGAACTTGTTCCGATTGCAAAACGTTTCGAGAATCTGGGTTACAAGATTTATGCGACAAGAAGAACAGCGAAAGTCCTGAAGGAAAACGGCGTCAATGCAATTCGTACCAATAAGATCGAACAACCGTCACCGAACTTGATGGATCTGATTCTCGGTCATAAAATTGATTTGGTTATCGATACTCCGGAACAGGGCGTGGAGCATGCGAAAGATGGATTTGTGATTCGCCGGAATGCAATTGAGACAGGTGTTAATGTTCTGACTTCTCTGGATACAGCAGCAGCCCTGGTAACCAGTCTTGAAAATACAGACGTCAAAAAGTTGACTTTGATTGATATTGCAACAATTGACAAACGTTGATATAACAAAAGGGTAAACTTTAACAGTCAGGAAAAAGCAGGCATTGCAGCTTCGAGGCAAAAGCCTGTTTTTTCTGTCCTGACTTTTATGTAAACGGACATGTATGCTGAATGCAGACGTCACCATATATGAAAAATATTGGTTTTCATCATTATTTCTTTGTTATATAATAATAATAATAAGATATCAGTGTCAAAAGGTTATGCGTTTCATGCCTGTATGAAAAAGCATGACTTTGGGATCCGTGTATCATAGGGGCTAAATACCTTTTGCCCCCAACATCATAATAAGGAAATGAAAAAGAGAGGTTAAAAAATGAATCTATTAGAATGGTTAAAAGTAATCCTTCTTGGAATTGTAGAGGGGATTACCGAATGGCTGCCGATCAGCAGTACCGGACATTTGATTCTGGTGAATGAGTTTGTAAAGCTGCAGCAAAGTGATGCTTTTATGGAGATGTTTAATGTGGTGATCCAGCTTGGAGCGATTCTGGCAGTCGTGGTGCTCTATTTCCAGAAATTGTGGCCTTTCCATACCAGAAAATGTGCACCGGAAAAGCCGGTCTTTGCAAATGCCAGTGCCAATGGAGCTATTGCCTGGTGTCAGAGGTTTATGACAAATTATTTCCACATGGATAAGATTGTGCTCTGGATTAAGATTGTAGTATCCTGTGTACCTGCGATGCTGATTGGTCTGCCCCTTGACGACTGGATGGAAGAACATCTCCATAATTACTTTGTGGTGGCTTTGATGTTGATTGTCTACGGTGTTCTTTTCATTATTATCGAAAACTATAATAAGAAGAGAAAACCCACGATTTGCAGTCTGAAAGAAATTACATTTCAAGATGCCTTGATCATTGGAATTTTCCAGGTTTTATCTTTGATTCCGGGAACCTCCCGGTCCGGTGCGACCATTATCGGCGGAATTCTGATTGGGGCTTCCAGAGAACTGGCGGCGGAATATACGTTTTTTCTGGCAATTCCTGTAATGTTTGGGGCGAGTTTTATCAAATTGCTGAAATTTGGTCTGAGTTTCACTGCTGTCGAGGTCTCCGTATTGCTCATTGGTATGGTTGTAGCGTTTGTGGTATCAATTCTTGCAATTAAGTTTTTGATGGGATACATAAAGAAACATGACTTTAAAGTATTTGGTTGGTATCGAATCATTCTGGGTGTTCTGGTTCTTTTGTATTTTGGAATGAAGGGCGCCCCGGTATAATTGGGAAAGGGAGAAGGATGAAATGAAGGAAACAGTAGCAACAATTCCGTTGATGGATGCTTTTCATGCGAAGGATGAGTGCCCGTTTTGTTTTTTGGAACGGGAGGCGGAGCAACATGCCATCTCTTTTATACTTGGTTCTGCATATATGGAGGATGATATACGGGAAAAAACGGACGAAGCAGGATTCTGTCGTCATCATTATAAGATGATGTACGATTATGGAAACCGTCTGGGCAGTGCTTTGATCTTAAGTACCCATCTGAAGAAATTGAATCAGGAAATGACGAAACAGATGAAGGAGTTCAAAGCGGGAAAATCTTCGTTTACTGCACGTATGAAAAAGACGAATCTGAACCGGAATGCACCTGAGACCTCCATTGGTGCATGGGTGGATGCGAAGGAACAGACTTGTTATGTCTGTGATCATTTTCAAAACAATTATCAAAGATATCTGGATACATTTTTTGATTTATATAAGAAGAATCCGGAATTCAGGGAGATGTTCGAGAACAGCAAGGGGTTTTGTCTGCCTCATTTTCGGGATCTGGTAGAAATCGGTGAGAAAAAGCTGAATGACAGGCAAAAGGAAGAATTTTTTCCGAAATTATTCGACTTGATGCAGAAAAACATGAAACGATTGGAAGAAGAAGTTACCTGGTTTGTGGATAAGAATGATTATCGGAATAAAGATGCGGATTGGGGCAATTCCCGGGACAGTATCCAACGTGCAATGCAGAAAGCGGCAAGCGGATATCCGGCAGATCCCGTTTTTAAAATGAATCCGTAAACGGACATATCTGCTGACGCGGACATCACCATGCATGAAAGTCGATTGCTCCGCACTTTGTGCTCCCGCAATCGCCCCCGATATTCGTAATCCGGGCTTCAGCCTTGCTTCCTCATACTGGCTTGCCCGTCCAATGTCCATGACTCGCTGCAT